>ERZ836877.451-NODE-451-length-71914-cov-10.357603_pt1 | contig 71914 bp, 44 predicted proteins | sample MGYA00519469_ERZ836877 | MGnify/ENA primary metagenome ERZ836877 (study PRJEB31850, sample SAMEA3708809) | human gut metagenome | biome: human gut; feature: human-associated habitat; material: faeces | place: China | collected 2014 ...
CATCGGCGGAATCCTTCAATGCAAAAATCAAAGCTTTCAGAACTCAGTTCCGCGGAGTAGGTGACATCAGATTCTTCATGTTCAGACTCGCTACACTATACTCTTGACAACTTCCCCACCCACCGGGAATATCCGCTGACCCCAAATGTCCAACCTGCCCAAAACTATGCTGTAATCGGATGGATATAAAAGAAAACAAGCAATTAGATTTTGTATCTAACTGCTTGCTTATCAGTGTTTTATTGGTGATCCGCGTGGGGCTCGAACCCACGACCCCAACATTAAAAGTGTTGTGCTCTACCAGCTGAGCTAGCGAATCTAACCTTTGTTCAGCATAAAGTCGATATCGCTATCGACTCTGTCTGGCGCTTCAAGATGGGCTTGAACCAACGACCCCCTGATTAACAGTCAGGTGCTCTAACCAACTGAGCTATTGAAGCATTTTCTGAGTGTTTTTACCGTCTCCACGGATTTGCGCTTCGTCAGGTGCATATTGACTTTTAGGCCAACTGAGCTATTGAAGCATTTTTGTTACTTCGTCAGGTGCAGATTGACTTTCAGGCCAACTGAACTGTTGAAGCAATTGCGAGTGTTTTTACCGTCTCCACGGATTTGCGCTTCAAGATGGGCTTGAACCAACGACCCCCTGATTAACAGTCAGGTGCTCTAACCAACTGAGCTATTGAAGCATTTCTTTGAGTGAAACCGTCTCCACGGTTTGCGGATTTCCCGGCTTGCCGGGGTGTTTCCCTCAATTGCGTGGCAAAGTTAAGACTATTTTTGAAACTATGCAAATTTTTTGGCGTTTTTTTGTGAGCGCTCCCATATTTTTACATCAGGATTCCGGATCTTTTATTTATCCATGAACTGTCGCTAATGCTTATGGTGTGGGGTATCGTGCATGTAGTTAGCTTGTTAGCGTTTTGTTCTATGCCTATAGTCCTCAATGTGCTTCATGCAGATTCCCCGCAGTCGTCGGCTGCATCGGTTTGCCAACGGCATGTAGATGAAATCCGGAAGGATATCCTTTAACTTCTCCTTCATGAAGAAAAGCATTCTTTTATGGAAAGGCATACCGAATTCACAGAAGCAGCATGGCGTCTGCCAGTTTTCTCCATATTCACACCTGATCATGCCCATGTAATCGGAATGGGTCATGAATGTATGCCCCTTGAACTCTATGGGTTCCGGTTCCCTCATAAAAAAATCAGGGATAAGATTGCCGCTGCATTCCCATATTCCGTCGGGTTCGCGAACAAAGAAGTACAAGTCTATGTATTCCCCGTCTTTCATAAGGGAATACAGTCCGCGACGGTCATATCTCACCAGCTCCAGTCCCTTTTCTTTCAGAAGCGGAAGTATCGACAGGAACTTCTGTCTATACTCATCTTTAAGAGTAAGGTCTATGTCCTCATCGTGGGTGATGAAGTCATGTTCGCGCACAGCCCCGAGCAATGTCCCGTAGCTTAACATGAAACTGATGCCGTGGGCATCAAGAATATCTTTTAACAACAGTAAGTTTTCCAGAGCCTTCTCCTTTTCTATCGGTTTCACTCCCGGATAGAGTGCTCTTGTCTTATAATGGAATTTACCGTCAGGTGTCTGTATATAAGCCATGATAATTGAGTAAAAGGAGAAAGGAGTATTCCGAGGAGAACTGTAAGAGATGATCAGGAGGAGAAAGGTGAAGTCTGAGGAGCGGGGTAGGGTGGAGGGGAGTCGGAGTGTCAGCGAGACAGTATCTTTTTCAGTCGATTCTTCACCGGCACCGGTATCAGTCGCGTCAGATATGCGTGCAGTGTATGGTCATTCCGGTAGAACTGCCGCTCGAAAGGCAGGTATGGGCATACGTAATGAGGCGGTGTCAAGGGAAAGACAAGTTCTTTCCATGGCAGTTCCACATGCGATAGCGAGGTGTGGGTGGCATTCGCGTCGTTGCCGATGTTGCTTATCTGGTTGCTCGCAGGATAGATGCACAGCTGGTTTTGCGCGGCAAGAGAAAAATACCATTGCCAGTCCCAAGCCGATACATGCCCCCGGTCGATACATTTCAATTCAAAATGCCATTTGCCTGTGTCCCGTCCCTGATATCCGCTGTTGGCCAATATGGATTCGGCATAAACATCCTTACGCCACTCCATAGGAAAGTCCATATTGCGCCAGGCTCTTCTCCAGGTGGCCCACCCCCAGCAGCTCTTGAACCTTGAAAAGAGGTAGGAGTATGGATAATCCTTAAGATGTATGGCGTTGAATCCGGCTATCATTCCTATGCGGGTATCTTCGGCAAAGCGTGTCAGCATTTCGCTCGCGAAGGGAAAGAACGTAGGGGAGGCTATGCAGTCATCTTCAAGAATAATACCCGCTTCCTCATTCTCGAACAACCAGTCGATGGCTGTGAAAACCCCGCGGCCGCATCCTAAATTGCGTTCCTGAAACAAAGTCCTGACCTCGCATTCCCAATCGATACTGTCAATTACGCTCTTGCGTACGTCGGCCACAATTCCGGACTCCCGGGTATCTCTGGCGCCATCCGATGCGAGATAAAGCCGGCGCGGCTTCACTCTGCGGATCGATTCCAGCGACTTCAGGGCCGTTTCCTTGCGGTTGAAGACTATGAACAGTATCGGAATATCATACATATCTTTAGATGAAACCAGGCGCCGGAATATTACCCTATAATACGGAATATTACCCTATAATATTGGTGTAAGGGATTGGACCGCCTTATTTCAAAGACAAATATACTAAAAAAAACATAATTGGGCGAATGTAGCATAAATGAAAGGTATCCTGTCGCCGAAACCGACTGTCGCCACAGGTTGCAGATGTAAAAATAGTTTCATATCATGCAAGATTTGTAACAATCTTAATCTTTTGATAAAAAATATTTTAGACTGCCGTAAAAGTAAATTATCTTTAGCCGCGAATCCACTATATTCTCATGAACCCGCGAAAAACAGTATCGATTTTTATTATCATTATAATTTCGGTTATGGGAATAATATCATGTTCCCGACAGCCGCATCCCAAGTTTCATATCGGAGTCTCGCAGCCATGTCATGATGAGTGGCGAGAGAAGATTAACAATGAGATAAGGCGAGAAATGCTGTTTCACGATGATGTCGAGGTCGAATTCCGTTCCGCCGACAACGACAGCCGTCGCCAGATAGAAGATATAAGACATTTCATTGAGGCGGGAGTGGATTTGATAATAGTGGCTCCCAACGAGGCCCAGACCGTAACGCCTATTCTCAAAGAGGCTTTCGACCGTGGTATAGCGGTGGTTACATTCGACCGCAACGTTTACGGTGATGCCTATACCTCTCACTTCGAACCAGACAATGAGGAGATAGGGCATTTAGCCTCCCTTTATGCCCGTCATATAGTCCCCGGAATGGTGAACGCGCTTGAAATCAGAGGTCTCGATTACTCGACTCCGGCCCAGCAGCGGCACGCCGGGTTTGTGCGCGATGTAGACTCAGTCGATAATTTCTCGGTGATAAGCGTCGGAGGTACATGGAGTGCCAATTCAGCCGTGGCGATCACCGATTCAGTATTGAGGATACATCCGGAAATCAATGTGATATATGCCCACAACGACGGCATGGCTATTGCCGCTTCTAAAACGGCACGTTCAATGGGAAGGCATGATATCAGGATTATCGGCACAGATGCCGCGCCTGTTCCCGGACTAAAGGCTGTAGACGACAGTGTTATCGACGCCACGGTTATTTATCCTACTGAAGGTGGACGCGTATTTCGCTCGGCTGTCGACATCCTGCATGGCAAGCGTGTCCCGAAAGATGACCATTTAGGCAACAATTCTGTGGTAGACCGCTCTAATGCCGATATCCTGATAAGACAGAACGATTTGCTGAAAGCAGAAACCGATAAGGTTGAGAAACTGAAAGCAGCGAATGTGGAGCTTGACAAAAGCCGACGTGCGAAGACGAAGCATGTATACATCCTTATGGCTTCGGCGTTCGTGCTATTGCTCGCTCTTGTTATTCTTTTCCTTTACCTTCGTCAGATCAGACGTTACCACCGCATGCTGGCCGACAAAAACAGCCAGCTTGAAGATGAGCAGCGGAAACAGAAGGAACTTTACGACAGGCTTGAAGAGGCTACACGCTCAAAACTTATTTTCTATACCAATGTCTCTCATGACCTTCGAACACCTCTGACTCTCATAGCCGGACCTATTGAAAAAGTGAGCGCGTCGCCGGGACTGGATAAAAGCGACCGCGAGCTTCTGACGCTTGCTCGCCGCAATGTCTCGATACTTCGCCGACTTATAAATCAGATTCTCGATTTCCGTAAACTCGACAATGGTAAAATGAGCCTGAATCTGAGCGAGGCTGATTTTATGGCTCTCGCATCCGAGTGGGCAGCTTCTTTCCGCTCGCTTGCCAACGAGCGCGACATAAACTTTGAAATAGACCTGCAGACGCAATCTTCAAAGGATGCCCCTTCTACTCTCGCAATCGATGTAGACAAGATAGAGCGTGTGGTGTTCAATCTGCTTTCAAACGCATTTCGGTTCGTCCCCGACAACGGTAGGGTGATTTTCCGGGCTCGAATCGATGATCGGGAACTTGTATTTACAATTGAAGATTCGGGTCCGGGGATAAAGCCCGATGAACTTACAAAGATATTCGAGCGGTTTTATCAGGCGGAGAACTATACCGCCAATGGTTCCGGCATAGGCTTGGCGTTATCCAAGTCTCTGGTTGAACTGCATAACGGCACTATTACGGCGGCCAGTTCACCGGGTGAACTTACGCGCTTCACCGTCGCCATTCCTGTAAGGCATGTTGAAAACGCTTATTCTGCCGATAATTTAAAACGCGATATGGCCGGTGAGCTTGTGCGGCTACGCGAGCCTGTGAGGGTTGGTCAGCCGGATCTCCCTCTGGAAGACGATGACCCGAAACCGCTGTTGCTTATAGCAGACGACAACGAGGATCTGCGACTGTTGATACGCGACATGCTCTCCGATACATTCCGGGTGATAGAGGCCGCAGATGGTCCGCAGACGATTGCTATCGCCACGCGGTATGTACCCGATATCGTGGTCTGCGACATAATAATGCCCGGTATGCAAGGCACTGAAGTATGCCGGATATTGAAGGAGGAGGTCTCCACATCACATATTCCTGTTCTGATGCTTACTGCCTGTATTCACGATGAGCAACGCATAGCGAGTTATCGTAACGGGGCTGACGGATTCCTTGAAAAACCGTTTGATCGCGACATGTTGCTGGCACGTTGTATCAATCTGCTTGAAAACCGGAAACGTATATCTCCCGAAAATGCATTACGATTACAGGATGCCGGGCCCGATACGCACCGTCGTGGTAATGAGCCGGCCGATGATACCGTTCTTGCGCTCGAGAGCGAGTTTTACAGTGAGTTTCTGCGTATAGTACGTCCGATGTTGAGTAACGCCGACCTCAACACAGAGGCTATAGCGTCTAAAATCGGCCTCGGACCGGCGCAGCTTACACGCAAGATAAAGGCCCTGACAAATTATACTCCTATAGAGATAGTTCGCAAGATGCGGCTGCAGCATGCCCATACAATGCTGATGTCCACTGAGCGGAGCATATCGGAGATTTCGTATGCATGCGGTTTTTCCTCTCCGGCATATCTTTCCAAATGTTTTAAGGATGTCTACGGAATGTCGCCGCGTGATTTCAGAGCATCGTTAGGTAGAAACGAAAAGTAGTCGGCTCATTGGCCGACTACCATCTTTTCTCCTATACCTTTATGTACCCGGATATATATTCCCGGTTGGGTAGGTTCTGAGACTTCTATTCCTTGCAGTGTGAACCATCTCGGGCTTGCTTCCGCGTCTGCCGATACCTCTGTAACACCGCTGCCGGATGTTACCGGCGACAGATAATAAAGTATGTTGGAAGTAAGCCTGTCGATATTGCTCTGATATGGATTTGTCGTACCGTCTATCGGAGCTATCTGATAGGCGGCAAGACCATTGGTTATTATAGTCCCTTTACGTTGTTTCACCTTGTCGGCCGCGATACTCTTTTTATTGGAGCCGGTAGGTAGGAATTCTATTATACCTCCGCGGTCCTGTCCTCCGCTGTGGCCCCATGTGCCCAATACTCGTGCATTGTTGTCTTGGCAGAACTTGTCATGACCTCCGAAGTCGTTGAGCCGCCACATCACGTTGCGGTCATAGTGCTTGGTGCCCAGACCTAAAAGCGTTATTACCTTGCCGTAGTCCGTTTCATCATACGGTATGTCGGTGAAGATAGGATGTCCCGACCAGTCAGTATCGTATGCATGGATATTTGTCTGCCAAAGGTCATTGCGTGTGAACGATGCCTTGGGGTCTGTATCGCCGAATTCGGCGGGCTGCCCGGCTGTGCGTCCGATCGCGGTGATAAGCTGGCTGGCGTGTTTCGACAGGTAGAGGTTGCCGCCATCGGCCACATACTTTTTCAGTGCCGATATGAGATTGCTGTTTTTTGCGGCAGCGGGGAGGTTATCCCATCCTGCTTTAATATTGTCGCGCTCGATATGCATCCAGATGCAATCGTATACAGATGCCCGGATCGCGGTGGGATTGTTGTAGATTATCGTTCCATGAGGGAATATTGAGCGGAAAAGGTCGGCCGCGCCATGTTCCTGCAGATTGCCGTTCAATTCCTCTTCATTATCATAGACTACATAGAGAGCTGCTTTGCCAGTAGACTCAAGTACCTCCGGTTCGACAGGTTCCGTAGGAGTTATAGGTTCTTCTCGACAGTCCCCCTCCTTTATCATGTATGCCTCCAACCCTGTCAGCAGGGTGTTGCCGTTAGAGAATACCTCTATCAGGTCATGTTCCATACTCGACGGGAACACACGTACCGAGGCCGCGTAACGGTCGTTGAGGAATATGTCTACGATTGAATGGTCTATGAACAGGTGAATCTTGAACTCTTCACCCTTGGCCGGATAAATTTCCAGAGTATGTGCCATTTCTTTTGACCCGTAGTTCTCACCTACGATATCGTTTACATTTAGCCTGACTTCGTGGGAATCGGGATTATATGTCAGCTTACCGCATCTGCCGTTCTTATCTTCAAGAAACTTTATTCCGAACGAAGCCTCGCCCACTCTGAAAGTCGCGCATATCTCGGCCTGACGTCCCCTTACGGGGTTCAACGCCATTTTTCCATTGAGTCTCGTAGGCTGATCAAGCAGATAGTAAGTGGTCCCACGCATTTTCTCGTATCCTGCGAAAGGTTTCTGGCAGAGTCTGCCTTCACTATCGATGTATAGCGTTCTTGGCAGCGAATAGAGGTGTGCGTAACCGTGGTTCACATTCCAGTCAGTAGGCATTTTGTCAGCCACTATACCGATGGCAATGAGATTGCCGTTTTTGTCAGCACCTATAGAGGGCGACATTAGTCCGTATCCGTCATGAGCAAGGAAATCGAACTGCCGCCGCGGAGTATAGTTCACGAATTTTCCGTTGCCGTCTATGTCTCCTATGCGGTAGGTGCACACAACTCCGTCCGGACTTGTGGGTGTGAATGTCATCAGCCACTTGCCGTTCGGCAGTTTGGATATATTAGGCATTTCGGTAAAACCTGATTCTCCTTCACAGAAATTATAGAAACTTCCGTGATTCGACCACCCGTTGCCATTCCAGCGGTATTGGCGCAGATAGCCGTTGTCTCCTATCACAAAATAAGCGTTGTCGGCATCCGTACGGAAAAAATATGTGTCGCGCTGTGTGTCGTTATATTTGTCTATGTATGTGGCCGGTTTTCGCCACTCTCTCAGGTGTTCCGTGTCATCGCAAGTTGCCATTGCCGAGTAGGATTCTCCCGGGCCGTATCCTACTCCTGTATAGAGTATCGCCGGTTTGCCTCCCGTTATCTGTTCGTCGGTAAACAGACATCCCGACCAGCATCCGCGAAGGTCGAAGTTTGTGGTAGGCCAAATAGCCGGCTTATCATCATGCCAGTCATACAGGTTTTCCGACACTATGTGTCCCCAGTGAGCATGCGACATTACCGGTGCGGAGCCTGTGCGCTGAAAGAACACATGGTATCTTCCGTCGCCCGGATTGTAAAACAGCCCGTGGGTCTCGTTGGTCCAGTTCATGCCTGGCTGACCGTGAAAGCGTGCGCGTAGCCTGTCGTTCTTATAACGGTCTTTCGGCAGATTGAGATCAGCATATGTTGATGTATATGCCGGTGTTATGGCCTCGTCTCTTATAGTGATATAGTCTATAGCTCCGTTGAAGTCTCCTGTACGCACACCGGCAAGTGTGTCGTTGTTATACAGGTCTCTGCCTATCAGCAGCCGGTGGTCTGTTATCTTCACGCCGCTCCCGGCCACAGTCTGATTCTTTACCAGCCTCCCGTCAAGATAGAGTTTCACCCGGTTACCGTCTACGGTTGCTGTCAGTTCATGCCATTGCCATAGTTGAAGCAATTCTATCCCTTCGACTGTAACAGCCTGACCTCCGATATATGTTTTGAAAGCGAATTTACCGGTTCTGCCGAGCATGAAGGCGAAGCCGCTTTTATTGTCATCGTCAAGACAATCGGCTATATATCCCCATCTGTTGTTGGCATCGGCGTTGTCTGCTGAGATTATTACGTTGGTATCGATGGCGAACGCTATGCTCACGCTCATCTTATCGCCGTCTATTATATTCCCTACGCGGGCGTTTATGAAGCTTGAATGTCCATCTGTCCGCCATGCGTTGCCGTCAGGAGAGTCAACCGACATTACGCCGATATTTCCCATTACAGGGTACTTCTTGGCCGATATGGTTTCTGTTGTCATACCGTCGTCGATATCCATAGGGAAATTTGCCACGATGCCCCCGTAGGCGCCTGCTGCAGTCAGCAATGCTGTTATGACTGTTGTCGTTTTTCTCATAAAGCGTTTGTATGTATACAGCGAAGGCTGCCAGGGTTCATCAGAGCCGAGGCAGCCTCCGGTCAAATGTATCTGTCGTTGTGTGAAAACAGGTTGATTATTTTACGATAACCTTGCTCGACTTGCTGTTCTGGACCTTGATATAAAGTCCCTTTGTCGGGTTGGCTACGCGTACACCGGTAGTTGTGTAATAAACGGTTCCTGTTGTTGCTACATCTATGGCCGATACCACGGTGCTTTCTCCTTGATTGGGGGCTTCGGCGGCGATATAGTTCATGATGTTGCCCGTAAGGGTCTCGAGGTTCGAGTGGTATACGTTGCCACCGTTGCGGGGAGCCCATTCGCATGCGGCAAGTCCGTTGGCCATGATGGTGCCGGTGAATTCGCCTTCCGGCTTGAACTCGTTTATGCCAACTACGCAATAATCCTGTACGTGTCCCCATGTTCCGAGTACCGTTGAATTGGTGGTGCCTTCCCATTTTTCGAGGGTATTTTTACCTTCTGCTGTCCAGGCGTTGATTGCATTGAGATCCCACATGCAGTTGTGGTCTTCGCGGTGCAGGCTTGTGGAACTGTCGCCCGTACCCTCCATCGGGAATGAATTGTGATAATAGTCCTTTCCTTCGTAACCCTGCTCGGTTACGCCCTCATATATGGGATGGTTGCGGCGGTCATAAATCTGTGAGGGGTCCGGATCGGGATTTTTCGGATTGAGCATCCATGAGCCTAGGTGGGCGTTGATGTTCCAGTCGTCGAACCCTTCTCCACCTTCACCGTCGCCGAAAATGTTTACCTGGAAATCATCGCTGATTCTTCCCATGGGAACGGCCAACTGAGTGGCGAACTTGGATAGATATACGCCGCCACCGGCTTTAGCGAACGCTGTGAGTGCCGGAACTGCATTCTGATAATCTGCGGGCAGTTTGTCAACTCCCTTGCCTATTCCGCAACGGTCTATGTGGATCATGACTGCCTCATAGTTGTCGCGTGTGAGGTCTGAAATGTTTTCCGGTGTTATCAAGGTACCTCCGAGAGTGTTTACCACATACTCGGCAGCCGCTTTTTCCTGTGGATTGCTCTCATAGTCGGCTGACACTACTATGCCGAAGCGCGGGGTTGCCGCAACACTGCTGACTGCTACCATCGATACCGCTGCGAAGGCGGCTCCTTTTAGAGTTAGTTTGAGTTTCATGATTTGATGTGTAAAAATGTTTATAAGCTTTATAGGTTTGTTATTTTCCGGTTCGATGCGCTCGGTTGCTCGAACGGAATCGAATCGGTGAGAATTGAATCGGAAGCAAAATTAGACGCTTTGCAACCCGAAAACTTGCGAAAATCAAACATTTGTCTTAGAAGAAAAGATTTTGTAGATAGTTGTCCGGATTTTATAATTTCCTAATGGCGTAATGTAACGTAGTTTGTATTATGATAATTTGGTAACATTCATATAGACAGCGGTATATGTGCCTGTATACGTAACTGCGCTATCAGGATGAATCATTCCTTGCACTCGATTTGCCATATATTCAATGAAACGGCTACCGGAGAATCATGAACCCATGACGAGACTTCTGCATTGTAATAAATAATGATTACGGAAAATGGAAATATGGCGTCAGTTTCGCCGGCCGATGCGGTAAAGGCGAAGACTGATTTGAGAAAGGTTACCTCTCTCGGCCTTCTTGTGGCTTTCGGGATAGTGTTTGGAGATATAGGCACTTCGCCTCTATACGTCATGAATGCCATAGCCAGAGTGAGACCCGGGTATGATGCCGATTATATAATCGGGGCGGTATCCTGCATAATCTGGACACTCACTCTGATTACTACGGTAAAATATGTCATTATTGCTTTGAGGGCGGACAATAACGGCGAAGGGGGTATACTCGCGCTTTATTCCCTTGTAAAGAAAAACCGGCACAAATGGCTTTATATTGTCGCGGCTATAGGAGCCAGCACGCTTGTAGCCGACGGAGTCATAACTCCGGCTGTTACCGTAACCTCAGCCATAGAAGGACTTGGTTCATTGTCCGGCTCCATACCTGTAACAGGAATAGTGATTGTCGTAATTACAGTTATTTTTGTAATACAGATGGTAGGCACTCACACCATAGGCAAATGGTTTGGTCCCGTTATGCTTCTTTGGTTCGTCGTATTAGGAGTTTTCGGCTCGATTCATATTGCCGACAGCCCCGACATACTCAAAGCGTTCAACCCATGGTATGCCGTAAGGTTGCTGGTGCATTATCCCGGTTGGTTCCTGATTCTCGGGGCGGTTTTCCTATGCACCACCGGGGCCGAGGCTCTCTATTCCGATTTAGGTCATTGCGGACGCATGAATATCTCTATGGCATGGATTCTGGTAAAGATAATGCTTATCCTGAATTATCTCGGGCAGGGCGCATGGCTCATAAGGCGTATTCCTGAGCCGCTTGGTGACATAAACCCGTTCTACGGGATAGTGCCCCATCTATTGCTGATACCTGGAATCATACTGGCTACCCTTGCCGCCATCATTGCTTCACAGGCACTGATAAGCGGTTCGTTTACAATATTCAGCGAGGCGATAGGCCTTAAATTCTGGCCCCGTATGAAGATAAAATATCCTTCGGTAGTTAAGGGGCAGCTTTATATACCGGCCATCAATTTCTTCCTGTATGCAGGTTGTGTCGCCACGGTTCTGATATTCGGATCATCGGCCAATATGGAGGCGGCTTATGGCCTTGCCATAACCGTAACTATGCTGATGACTACTTTCCTGTTGGCCGTATATTTGCGGCATAAAAACGTAAGCCGTTGGCTCATCGGGCTGTTCATAGCCATTTTCGGTTCTTTGGAGGCCGGCTTTCTGATTGCCAACGCCACGAAATTCATGAACGGCGGATGGTACACCATATTGATAGCCGGTGCCATAGCGGTGATAATATTGACATGGTATACGGGCAACCGAATAAAGGAGAAATTCCGGATGTTTGTGGATGTCGACAGATTCATGGGAGTGATAGCGGATATAAGTCATGACAGAGAAATTCCTAAATTCGCATCCAACATAGTCTATCTCAGTCATTCGCAGAAAGATAGCGAGGTTGAGACGCGTTTGATTTATTCGATAATAAACAAGCAACCCAAAAGGGCGGATCGCTATTGGATAATCCGTATAGAACATGATGATGCCCCCGATACGCTCGCTTACAGTGCGGTTCCACATGGTGGAGGTTTGTTGTATTATGTCACCATGCGTTTCGGATTCAGGGTAGAGCCGCGGCTTACATTGTATTTGAGGCAGATAGTTGAGGATTTGCAGAAACGGGATGGAATCGATATCACGAGCTGTTATCCATCGTTAAGAAAGCATGGTATTGCCGGCGAATTCCGGTTTATGGTAATACGGCGTATATTTTCAGAAAACAGTGTATGCGGTAAAAAAGACAGGATGCTGATGCGTCTTCATAACATCATATCGCGTTTCGCACTTTCCGATGTGTCTGCCTATGGTCTTGATGTATGTAACGTAACGGAAGAGACATCACCGATGATAATCAATGACCGGAGGCCCCGCCGGATAGAATATTCCGGAGAATCATAGATATCGGGCCGGTTTATAAAAAAGTAGTCCGGCCATATGGCCGGACTGCCCGATAACTTATCATGGAAGCAGTCTTAAGACTGACGACCCTGATATATTAGTTTGCCTGATGAGGCTCTACGTTGATAAACTTACGACCTTCCTTACCGGTGGAGAATACAACCACACCGTCGATAAGAGCGAAAAGAGTGTGGTCCTTACCCATGCCGACATTCAGTCCGGGGTGGTGCTGTGTGCCGCGCTGACGCTTGAGGATGTTTCCTGCTTTGCACGTAGACCCACCGAAGATTTTTACTCCGAGTCGTTTGCTTTCTGATTCGCGGCCGTTCTTCGAACTGCCGACACCTTTCTTATGTGCCATATACGATGAGTCTTATTTTTCGATTGTTTTGATTAATACTTTGGTGAACTGCTGGCGGTGGCCGTTTTTACGACGATAACCTTTTCTACGTTTTTTCTTGAAAACGATTACCTTCTCGCCCTTCACCAGGGGTTCGAGAATTTCAGCGTTTACTTTCACACCTTCAACGGCAGGTGCGCCGACCTTCACGTCGCCGTCTGAGTCAAGCAGAAGAACCTTGTCGAAAGTTACGGCGTCGCCGGCTTTGATTTCATCTCCAAGGTGGTTGACATACAGATACTTGCCCTCTTCGGCCTTGAACTGCTGTCCTTTGATTTCTACAATTGCGTACATTAATGTAGGGTTATTAAATCACCGTCCGGCGCCCGCGCCCTGCGGGTCTTCTTGAGCCTTGACGGCATAAACGCCACAAAATTACCACTTTTTTCGCAAATCTCCAAACCTTGCTAACTTCTTTGCACGAAAAAATCTTGGAGGCGGATATGTCTTGAATAATCTATTAAGAATCCTTCGACTGAAAAATACTGAAACCTTAAAGTTCAAGAAAAGAAGTTGCGTCATAATGAAGTTCATTACGGTGCAACCTCTTTTCTTGTCTTAAGATTTTGACGGTCGTTTAGTTCATATAGATTTTTTTATTGAGCACTTCTCCATCGGAAGTAGTAATTCTGACTAAGTATATATTCTTTGAAAGGGACTTCAAAGACAACCCCTTGTCAGGGAAATTACGATTTGAAATCATGCAAAAACCTACGGGGTCAATTATTTCTATTAGCTTGATATCAGTAGGATTGATTCCATCGACTAACAGATATTCGTTATCTACATGAATCGATGGATTCGCTTTTTTAAGATCATTGACCGAAACAGTATTAGATATGTGCAGTGTATATGGATTCTCAATCGAACCATATACATCCTCAGTTATTAGAACTTCTTCCGAGGCTTCAAAAGTTCTATTGCTTTGTCTGTCGGTTGCTCTGAAACATATAGACTCTGATTCATTTCCATATACAGACAGGAATAGGCAATTTGAACTGATCGCGACTGCTTTTCCTCGAATTCCATCGTTGCCGTATGCTTCTACTTCAATATCCGATATGTCGACATCCGAATTTCCCTGAATCGATACCATCATTGGCATTACACAAGGATATGCGTTTGTCCAAACGGGTGATTGGAGATTGTTGTCTGCCACCGATTCTTTAAGACTATTGTTTCCGGATGTGTTGAAATGTATGGCTTTGTCAGATTGACTTACATACATATAGCCATGTCCGGGAGTCAATGATTTCAAAGTACCTGTCCAATGCGTACCATCGTATTGCGAGAAACCATATTGCCCTACTATGACATCAAGTTTTTCTGCGACTCCATAAGGAATGGCAGTATCGATGGCAAGAGTATTTGCAATCGGATAAGGTATCCAGTTCCACCCTCTGTTGACAATGATGGAGTTGGCGGGATTCCATAAAATATCGTTCTTAAATATGATGAAACTGTCAGTGGCATTTACTTTAAGAGTCTTGCCTGAGTACAGGAAGTCTAATATTGCCATGAAATCAACTTCTCCATTCTCATCATATATTGAATTCAACAGTGCTGTATTCTCAATTCCGAACGATGAAATGAACGGATGGGATACCCAGTTCCAACCTTTCTTGATTGGAATGTCGATGTTTCCGCGTACAATCGAATAATTATAGTCGGCGATATCACTGACAGCCTGACCTTTTATCTCAGCGACAGTTCGGATATATGTATCATCCTTAATGGTTATCGGAATGAGATATTTGCGTCTCGTGCCATTTTCATCAGATGGATCAGTGCCGTCGGTAGTATAATATATGTCGCAAGACTTCTCTGCAAACAGCGATATCTTACTGCCATAGAACACTTCGGTTTCCGATTCAATGGAAGCTTCAGGAGCGTCAGGCACCATTATCTCTTCTACAACTTTAACCTGCGCTTTGGTTTGGATATCGAGGTCTTCTATTGAGAAAGAGATTTCGGCGTTACCCGGAAGTAGTGCTTTTACAGGTATGATTACTCTTCCTTCATTGTCAAATACCATATCGCAATCTTCAATCGAGATTATCGCGTCGGATGAAGCGTAAGCAACCAAACGTTTGCCGACAGAAGCATTTGCAGGCAGCGCAAGAACTTCAACATCGATAATATCTCCATACTCTGCCATATAGTTGTCGGTTTTCAATTCTGTGATTTCCGGTTCAACTGGCAATGTCATTGAAACGGGTTCGCGGAGATTTATTCCTGAATATGACTTCACATTGCTGCTGATTGAGAGTGAGACTTCCTTGATATCCGCATTTAAAGGGGAGTTAGGTACAAATCGCAGCATGGAAGAGAATTTGTTTTGAATACCATCGCCGGAATTCACGGTTTCGGAATCCAACAATTCAATTGAGCCGACAATAGCCGTACTGCCCGCTTTTAGAGAAATATTGGAGGTTGTCAGAGTCGATTCATCAAGATATTTGTCAAACTTTATCTTCACACCCGAGGGATGGGCATGTGCCTCTAAAACTTCCGGCTGCTTGGATTGAACCATGGGTATATTGACTTCCAGTTGAGGAGGGGGTACGGGCAACCAGTCGCTGGATGTGGTCTCATATCCCGGTTTCTCAAATTTCACCTGCCACATGCCTTGTGGTACATCCCAACGATAAAGGCCGTTTGCATCAGTGCGCTGAGGATTGATCTGACCGAAGTCATCGGCATTCCACAACGAAACCTCATCGTATGCATCACCATATTGATCTGTTCTTGTTTCCTTGTAGAAGATTGAAGCAATAACATCCTGCAGACGGTTTGACGGAACGGCTTCGTAAACGAATCCGGATGGGTCTACAAGAGTATTGTCATGCGGGCTTCGGGATTGATGTTTACCGCCTTTCGATTTATCTTTTTCATCATCGTCTTCATCTTCATCGCAATTCAGGCTCCTTAACTCTTTTGAGAATTCCTCAAACCATTTGTCTAAGAGATAATCATGAGCTAAACTTCCAATTGCTCCAATAGTTTTGATGATTATTCCAATAGCTGATGCACTAAGGGATATCCCGACAGTTTCTAACGAGGCTGCTATTCCTACCGTAATCCCGACATCTGAAATAGCATTAGTTACAAGTTGCTCAAATACCATTAGCATGCGTTGCGCCAATTTCTCTTTGAGCTTTTCAAGTAGATAGTCTCCCAGATTCTTAAGAGCGGGACATATGGAAAAGCTTATTTTATCGTAGGCTTTCTTTAGTTTTCTAATGTCATTGATGGCGTCTGCGACTTCAGCTATCCAACCGGCTACAGGTAAATTCTTAGCTAAAGTTTTGAATACGTACTTAATTGCAGTCTTTGATTTTGCCGCTATCGCAATACAGTTATTCAGTGCAGCGATCTTTTGTGCATATTTGATAGCTAAAGGAGAATTTTTGTCAGTAATTTTACTTAGGGCAGAGCAATATCCGGCTTTCTGATGTTTCAGCTTAGACAAATGTGCGTTTAAAGCAACCTCAATGTCAACTCGTATTTCATCAAGAGTCGGGCAAAGCTTAATTCCAAAAGTTTCAAAACGATCTTTTACTTTGCTTAAAACAGAAAGACATGAGTTGAAATCAGAACTATTCCACTGATCTCTCAGATCAAGAATTGATATAAATCCTGAATATATGGCATTCAATGCATCTATAGCAGTTTGTCCCTTGGCCCTGAACTGATATTTCTTGCTGCTGTCAAATCCTGATTCAATGTAAATATCGTTTGATAGATCGACAAAAACAGATACGTTTCCGGAATTCTTTACATATACGGCAGCACCGTTCAATGTTTCTACCAGTTCAAAACCATCGTTTATTAATTGTTCGGGAGTGAGTCCGTTGCAGGATGAATACTTAATGTAGGTGCCATCAGGGAATGTAGTTTCCTGATTGCTCGGATCCATTGCCAGTGATTTGACAATTCTCTCCAGTTCTCCGTTTATCTCTGATTCCTCTTTTTCAAAATCTTTGAATAAAGAATCGAAATATTCGTTCTGCCGGGTTTCACTCCATTGGTCGAATTCGTCAGGCAACTTGAAATCTTCGGTGGAAGCGTCGATATCAAGATTGTTTGAGTCAAAGAATTTATCCCAATCGAGTTCTGTACCTTCGTTTAACCCCTCTGCCGCGAACGATTCAAGGTTTTTCATGAATTTTTGATAGTCCTCGAAAAGTACGGTCATATTATCTTTGCTGTCAAGGTATTCTTGTTCGTCGAGGAGCATCGGCGCATATGAATCGAAATCTACTGAACAGTTCACCGGATATCTGGAATTGTTTTCTGATCCCAGATTGCATCGGGCCACCCATAGTTTTTTATCGGCATCGTAATGTGCCGGATAGGCTTCGATTTCATCGCTGGCAAGATGGACATACAATACTACATTGCCTATTAAATCAGGGTTGTTGTCTGTAAATTCAATAGTATAGGTGAATGTCTTGTCAGGATAATATAATGTCCAATGGTTTCCCACCTGATGAGGATTCTGAAAGTCGAACACTGAAACATATTCCCGAGACATTTCAGGATTCCAATGTCTCATTGTTACTTTGGCAACCTCTATCGCTGTTTTGTTAAGGAATACTTCCTTTGTTTCTGATTTCATAGTTTTGCCGTCAGAGGTCTGGATTTCCGCATGTATGTTGTGCCTTGAAAGATTGTAATCTTCCGGAAGCGCACATTCAGCATACCAGGCGCCGGCGCCATTTGCCACTGTTGTCCCTATTAAAGATGATTCTTCATAGATGTTGACAGTGGAATTTGGTAATGTGGCTCCGGTTACGTGGAAGGTATTCTTGGATATTACAGAAGGTGCCTTGATTTGAATTCTTGATACTTCTGTTATGGTAGTGCCTATTGGCTGTTTTACTCTTGTTTCGTTGAGTTTGAAGTCAATAAAGGCATTGACACGTGCTGCACCATCCGACCAAGGAACAGCACACATCTTGACCGGAGTCTGAAAATCGGATATGGGAATTGAAAGTTGTCCACGGCTGAATGTCGCAGTTAGCATTTTTGAACCCTGTATAACTGAATTGTTGACATACGAGATATTGTCAGGAAACTCGATAACCAAGGTGGCGTTGTCTATCTTATCAGCCATATAAGGCTTGAATTCGATATTGGAACGGTAGGTGATGTAATTGCCGGTTACAACATCTGTCTTATTGGTAGTGAATGAGGTGGCGGTAGTAGTATAAAGATTCGATAGCTCGTCAAGTTCAGGTATTATGTCGAAATCAACCGAAACAACTTCTCCAGACTGGATACTTACATCTTGGATAAGATAATCTAAAGACTCGACAAGGCCTATCTGGCTATATGCCTCAAGATTATATATGTCTGATATCGCGGTGGTCTTACCCATGGCCACTACAGTATAGGAGCCGTCATGAATGTGCCCGAATGTCATCTGGTTATCTCTGAAGTCATCCTGCGCGTACAATTTCCCGTTGCTGTCATATAGATAGGCTATGACATCAGGATTCACAGCCGTCTTATATGAAGCCTTTATACTTCCATATAAGGAAGCGTAAGCAGATACGTTGGTTTTGCTTTCATCGGTAATTGAAAATTCTGTTATAATCGGATCGAAGATATTCGTTCTGGATTCAAGTGTCAATTGAATATTGTCTCCGAAACTGAAAGAAGAGGCCGGAATTGCAAGCAACGGGTATTGTATCTGAACGTTATCGATTTCCATGCCGGTTGCCAGATTCTTAAGTTTGATAACGAGACTGTTTGATAGCTCATAATCCGATATTTTTGAATCTGTATCAGGGTCTGTCAATTCAACGTTAAGTTGAATCTGGTGTCCCTCTATGGATTTAAGACAAACTTCCTGAACCGTTCCCATATTCTCCGGTTCGATTGTCATTATTGTCTTGACATGATCTTGACATTCATAACAAATTTCCACCAGTTGCGACTCAGTCACTTCCAGTTCCCAAAGACCGTTGCTGTCGGTAGATGTTACAGCGATATTCTTATTACCGTTAAGTATTTGAGAAGCCGTTACAGTTGTACTTGCCAAAGGTTGGTTACCGATACCGCATACTTTACCGTTGATTGTGGTGTAATTGAACGGGATAAGTGAGATCTCATGCGTATTGTCGGTATCCGATATTGTAATTTGGAAATCTTCCGGTATGTTGTATTTTTTTGCGAGAGGTTTTGACAGCGTCACATGACCGTTGAGTACGGTTCCGACAGGAACTGCATCGAGTGCCGTCCCGCGACCGATTGTTTTCCTTGTGCCATCGGTAATTTCATACCAATCAACAGTCGTTTCACACGTTACGTCATTGCCTTCGTTATCAGCAATTTTCACACTTACAGGAAACATTTCTTTTATAGATTCAAATACTATCCTGTTTTCAGTTTCATTAAGCGGAACGATAGGGATTTCATCAAGCAACAGTCCCCTGTTGGAATATAGCCGCAATCGATATGCGTGGTCTTTTATGAGGCCTATGAATTTATATTGCCAGTCATTGTTGAGGTCTACTAATTGACGTGCTTCCGTCGTCTTGTCAATGAGTTCGACACTGGAACCTCGATACTTTTCGTTACGCATGTTCTCGGGCAGCGATACCGTCAGATTGACAGTATTGACTGTTACGAGGATTGTTTGGTTGGCAAGATTGAGAACTACTTTAGGATTTATAATTTCAGTTTCATTATAGAATCCTATGTTCTGGCTGTTGCTGTCGCTAAAGTATTTATACTCCTGTCCAATAACCAACTCATATCCCGATGATCCGATATTGACTGGATACCAGGAACCGCTGTTGATTTTAAACCCGGTTTTGAGATTTACTCCTGTCCATTCATATAATTCACTGCCAATCTGTCGGAACTTGCAGTCTTGGGCTGCAAGTTCCCAGTGTCGGCCATTTACATTATCACCGATAATATAGTACTCGGTTTCCCCATAAGGTACACCTGTACCTGTTAAGGTTATTGTCTGGGCTACTTCGTCTAAAACTATTTTAGGGTCTTTGACTGCAAGATAGTCTTCAGAGGTAATGTGTCCTTGAGAGTAACTGTTCAAAGAGTATGGCTCTCCCAATATTATGGACTCGCCGTTAGACCCGAAATCAATTTCGCCCCATGTGCCATCATTGATTTTGAAATCCATAAGAAGATAAGAGCCGCTCCATTCATAAAGTCCGCTCTCATTCAATGAGAACTTGGCATCTTTGTCGGCAAGTTCCCATGATTTACCGTTGACGTTAGATCCTATTATATAATAGTCTTTTCCCCATGAGATAAGAGGAAATAACAATAGGAAAAGTAAAAGTTTTTTCATATACCATCCATTAGGTTTTATTGAATTTGAGAAAATTGAAATATCGGGATATCGAAATAGGGTTTACTCGTTATGACGAGTCTGCTCTGTTATCGCGAAGACCGATATTAAAGAGGAAACATCTTCAGGCAACTTTACTATACGGTTGTCTGCAACGTGGTTGATAGTTAGTTCATGATCGGGTATTAGTTGAGCAATAAAGCCTTAGGACCTTCTCTTTGGCAAGAATGAAGAGTTGTGGGTATAAAAAAGCGCAAGGTCTGTACTTGTTGTCCGTCTTACAGTCAGAGGCCTTCGCAATGCCCATCTCGGTAAACGGACAACGCAGAGGCCTCGCGCAAATATGTAAACTATATGCGTGTATAATGCATAAGCATTACGCACTGTCATGAAGTTACATATCCACAAAGGCGTCTACCGTTGCCACATTTCCTGACCGAGATTGAAAGTTGCGAAGTTTCTGACTGCCAAGAAAGAGCGCAAGTAACGCTTTTTTGATAGTATTTAAATCCCGCCCCATAGCCCATAACGGGCCTCTGCAGGCGTTATGCGTGTAAAATTACGTAAAAATTTGGTTTTAACAAAGAATGATAAAATATCGTTGAAAAAAATATGTGCTTGAGGTCATCCTTGAGGTCATTGCCAATACTGCAAAAATAATCCCGGATCTCCAATACTTCCAATAGCTCCAATAATTGTAATAATTTAAATCCTTCCGAAAAACTCAATGGTTAATGCGACGTCGGCCAAGCGATTGGTTCGCCGGCCGACGTAATTTATATATGGTATGATGTAGGACTTGCCTGATGGTCAGAGAATGAAGAGAGGAGACAACTGACCTGCGAAATTCAGAAGCCCGGCTGTTATGGTTATCATTCCGAATACCATCTGCAGAATCGGTGTCGTTCTTGTATTTTTTCCTGTCTTACCATGTGTTATTGCCGATTCCACCGATGCGGTTTGCGCTTTTTCTGCGGTATCGTCGTTTGAAGTTGCTTTAGGGTGAAGCCGTTCATAGATAGCGCCACTTGTGCGGCGTCCCGGATTTATAGATATCATGCCTATGTTGTCAAGTGTTGTCATAGCGGTTCCGTCCTTTGTTAAACTTCATGTCGATACTCTCCGGCAGATAATACGATATTTGGTATTTTTATTCTGTCTTGTACTGCTAAAACATTACTTCCCAACTGATTGTTGACTATAGATTTGCTTATATCCATTAAATTTTTGTTACAGATATGTTAATGAGCGTGTCTACTCTGATATCAGGTATGTGTCCTTCCCGTTTCTTGAGTTTATCCGCAGATGACCTGAAGGGCACGGATGGGTAGTGTTCCGATGCGGATTCCGATGTTTTTTAACCTTCCAAATTTGCAACTCCCCCTTTTTGATTGTAAATTCGCCGTCAATGGACAAAATAGGAAAACTGTACTTCAGATACGGCACCATGGGTTCGGCCAAGACCGCTATGCTGCTTACCCAGGCTTATAACTTCGAAGAGCGAGGCATGGCTTATCTCTGTATGAAGCCTGTTGTCGACACTCGCGAAAGCAAAAACGTGATTCGTTCCCGAATTGGAATCGAACGGGAATGTTCATGGATATATCCCGACACCGACCTCCGGGCCCTTCTCCTTGAGAAATGTGTTTCCTCGCAGCCTCTTCCCGAATGGGTATTGGTCGATGAAGCGCAGTTCCTTTCGGCCGAGCAGGTCGACCAGCTCGCGCAGGTTGTGGACGAAACCGGCATCAATGTGGTTTGCTACGGTCTGCGCACCGATTTCAAGACCAACCTTTTCGAGGGTTCCAAACGTCTGTTTGAGATTGCCGACAGTATCGATGAGATTAAGTCTACCTGTTCCTGTGGCCGCAAGACCATAGTCAACGCCCGTATCGATTCCCATGGCGAGATAATTACGGAAGGAGAACAAGTGGAAATCGGTGGCAATGACCGGTATATCGCCGTATGCCGCAAATGCTGGCGCAACAAACGCATTGAGCACCTGAGCCGAAACCGGCTTCCGCTTGATATATGATTGAATAGACCTTAATTCTACGCGGGCTATTGAGAATCAATTTTTCATGGATTTCCCGCTGTTAACCGATAATACCTTGGAAATGAATAAGAATGAAAGAGATGCCATTATCGCTTTGATAAAAAGGGAAGTTGTTCCGGCAGTCGGGTGTACAGAACCCGCGGCCGTATCGCTCGCCGTGGCGAAGGCTACCGAACTGCTTGGCTGTCTGCCTGAGAAAATCCATCTTAATCTCAGTGGCAATATAATCAAAAACGCTATGGGTGTCGGTATACCGGGCACCGGTATGATAGGCTTGCCCATCGCCGTGGCGCTCGGTGCGCTTATCGGTAAGTCTGAATATCAGCTTGAGGTTCTGCGCGATGTGAATCCCGATGCAGTAAAGCATGGCCGCGAATATATTGAACAGGAGCGGATCTCAATCGCTTTGGCCGAAGACGCTCCCGACAATCTCTGGATTGATGTCAATGTGTCGGCCGGAGAACATTCGGCACAGGCTGTCATAGGATATCAGCACACGCGTTTTGTATTGCTGAGGAAAGATGAGGAAACCATCCTCGATTCTACTGCTGAGACTCAAGACAACTCTTCAGCTTCAAATACAGACCCCGAACTCACTTTTTCAAAGGTATGGGAGTTCGCTACCACGGCTCCCGTCGGCGAGATTGAATTCATAATGGAGGCTAAGAAGCTTAACAAGGCGGCTGCCGAATTCGCCCTTGCCGGAGATTATGGCCATTCTTTGGGCAACACCCTCAGACACCATGGTAACCGATGGTTTGGCGATACCCCGCTTTCCCATATGGTAGGGGTTACATCCGCGGCTTGCGATGCCCGAATGGGCGGTGCCCCCATCCCGGTGATGTCAAACTCCGGAAGCGGTAATCAGGGTATCACGGCCACTATGCCCGTAGTGGCCTTCGCCGAAGATACCGGTGCCTCATACGAACAGACAGTAAGGGCTCTCGCTCTGAGCAATCTTACAAGCATATATATAAAGCAGAGTCTTGGACGGTTGTCGGCTCTGTGCGGATGTGTTGTTGCATCGACCGCCGCCTCTGTCGCACTCGTTTACCTGATGGGTGGAGATTACGATAAGGCATGCTTTACTGTAAAGAATATGGTGGCGAATCTTACCGGCATGATATGCGACGGGGCCAAGCCCGCTTGCGCCCTCAAAATTTCGTCGGGGGTTTCCACGGCCATGATGTCGGCCATGATGGCCATGAACGGCAAATGCGTATCGAGTGCCGAAGGTATTGTATGCGATGATGTCGATCAGACCGTTCACAATCTTACCGGCATAGGAAGGGAAGCTATGAGCGTTACCGACAGATATGTGCTTAATCTTATGACTCACAAATGCTGAGTTCGCTTTGCTTTAATATAGGACAGCAGCCCTTCCGGTTTTCCGGAAGGGCTGCTGTCCTAATGGGGGTATATTGGTTAATCGGTGTAATCGCGCACGCATCTGATTATGAAATTGTCATCGCCGTCGCCGCCCTGTGTGCCCATTCCTGAGCCTGTAACTTTCATAATATAACGGTATTTATAACTCAGTGTGCCATCCGCATCGCTCGGATTTGCCCCGGGGGCATAACCGCTTCTGTCGAAATAAGACAATGTGCATGAATACGTATAATTGTATGAAGTTGGACTGAGTCCCAATACCGCCATAATGGTAAGTTCCTTCTGGTTCGGTACTCTCCAGCCATCTTTGCCGGTCTTGCTTACGAGGCTCTTGCAAGGATTGCTCTTGGCAAGATAGTCTACCCAGCCGCTGCTTGTAACACCGATGCTTGTAGCTGTGATGTCATATTGCGATTCCGCTACCTCAAAGGAAGAGTAACATCTGTTATACCTTTGATCATACAGATGATGTACCGGCATCGGACTGTCGGAAGAATAGTAAGGTTCGCTGCGCACGGATTTGCTGTCGTAATGCTTCATGTCTATGACATGTGAATTGTTCTCACTTATGGAGAACGCCGGTTCGGTTATATTCGTTGTGTTGATCACCGATTGGTTGCCGCCGAGATTGCGTACGCATCTTACCTGCCACGGAGCACCTCCACCATATTGCATCCACCTCGAATCACTCGTGCCCTCCATGGTCCACAGTTGACGTCCGTCAGAGGTGTAACATAGCAACGAGGAATTGTTGCTGTTATCCGTGTAAGTTAGTTTCTTTATCTCATCTATATTAAGGATGGGTGTGACAAGCGACCTGCGGCCAAGTATGATTCGCACATACTGGTTGCGGGTAGGTACGAACCAACGTATCTCGGATGCATCTATGCGCCCGTCGCCGTCGAGGTCTCTGTTTCTGTTCAGACAGGCGGTGATTGCCTCTATATAATATGGTTTGGAAGTCTGGTCTGGATCGTAGACCGTTTTTGAACCGGAGACAGTCTTTATCTTCGGTAAGAATTCCGTGCGGGCATCCCGGCTGATTCCCTGATTGTTTACTTTGTTTATTTTCTGCAGTTCTGTAAGCGATAGGAAAGTGCTCCAGTAGTAGCGGTTATCGCGCCATGTGAACGAATCGTTGGACCATGTGGTGTTGCCCGCAAGACGATATGCCAGATTGTAACGGCCTGAGTTGACGTTGCCATTGCCTCCGGAATTGTAGCTGTTTGTCATGTTGAGTCCCATCGATTCGTTCACATGTTCTACCCCGAGTCCTGATTTCGAGCTCATCTCATAATATGTCTGGATAGATTTCTGCGAAACGGCATATTTTGACCTGTAATATAGACTCTCGCCATCTGACGATGACTGGGTGAGTACATGCAGCCATACCTTTCGTTCCGGCCGGTTCACATAGCCGTGCCAGTTGGTTGAATTCAATTCGTTGCCGTCAGTCGCGTCCTCATAGACATACTCATTTATAAACATGGTATACCATCCTCCGGCAGTTACCTTCCCTGCTTTCAAGTCGCTTAACAGATATGTCTTGCCGTCTGAGTTTGTTCCGCTGCGCGGTTTGTATTGGGCCAGCACCTCCTCTCCGGTCGTCGGGCGTATCTCGACCCAGCTCATATATTTCTGCAAGTCGGATGGTATTGTGGGCATCTTCTGCGAATCTATAGTAACCTCATTACCGTCAAGGTCATAAGCCTCTATCAGATATTCGAAGTTCCTGAGCTCGGCTGCCTCGAGATATACGTTTATACACGAGTAGTGGGCGTCTACTTCATAATACCGGTCAAGTACATCGGATACCGTACCCTCTACCGCCGGATTCTGCTCATTGTCATTCTGGGCTTCCACCAGCACATCGTTTACATTGTTGATTGTAACGTTATAGGTATACTTGGAATTGCGGCGGCAGTTGAAATCCCTCGCCTTAGCCATCCCGCTCCCTTCCGCATACCCGAGATGGATGCAATACTGTGTTTCCACGCGTCTCATCTTGAGATCAGAGTCCGTTATCGGTTTGCCGTTCTGGTCTTTCGACATGAGCATCTCTACATCGATGACGATGTATGACGCCATATTGTTGTAATCCTCTGAATCGGCCGATTCCACGAGGGCGCTGAACTTTCCGGTATTCTTACCGTCCACTTTGTGTTCCCGTTCCCTGTATGCGTATGGATTTTTTTCAAATGACCCTGATGGCGCCAGTCCCGTACGTTTGTTCTCAAGCATCCAGAAATCGAAAGATAGACAATTGTCTTTCTGGGTCAGCTCGTGCATCTCGTCGGTAGTCATATACCGGTTCGTGGCGGCCGGTCTTTGATCGGCGGCGTTTACCGATTTTTCACCGTCGCCTCGCTCCTTGAGCCATGCATGAGTAGGGATATTCACCACTTTCCACGATTTTATTACAAAATCGCTGATGTTGTCCTGGTTATAGGATACATTGAATTTTACCTGAGATATCATGCGGCGCAGATGTATGGCACCGGCAAGTTTCGAAACCCCGGGATTGATGTCTACGGCTTCGTTATCCGTCATTGACCCGTCGGCATGCACCTTGGAGGTGTATGTGCCGCTCATCACCAGAGGGTTGAGCGGTGTCTCTATCGAGGCGTTGCCTGAAGCGTCGAAACCTATACTTATTTCGCGGTATTTATCCCACGTCGTCGCTTTATCAAGGGCATCGGTCATCCGTATGATATTGCCTGAATCGTCAACGGTAGCATAACGTTGCCTGTAATTCGCTACGCCTACAATATAGCTTGTGCCTGAAAGGGTTTTCAGTGTAAGTTCCCTTAAAACATGATCCGGCTCGTCTTGCAGGTTATCGAAAGTATATACGCCGGTACGTTGCCCGGATGCTACGTTGTAGACCGCGATCCAAAGACAACTTATGCGGCTGTCCACACCTGCCTGCATGTCGCCTCTGGTAATGTTTGTAATCTCGCCCAGATCAAGAGCAACTGTGATGGTGGCCGGTTTCCCGTCAGGACACTCGTTTGGTATACGGATTTCATCGGTACAGGCATGTATCCCGAACAAAACGATTATCGCTATGGCATGCAATATGTATTTCAGAATGTTTCTGACCATTGGCTGTCTCAGTTAAAGTCCGGTAAATCAACCTCGTGGCTATCCCACGGACATACTGTGTAGTTTATTATGTATTTACTGTAAGAGAACTTGACGTTCACTATCACATGGGTGTTGCGTGGCAGGTCGGTCATTAAGGCCGTCTTGTCGGGAAATTGCGGCACCGCCCAATTAAGGTCGCACCATCCTGTATATATCCCATCGAATGTGAACGCGGTAGAATAGGGCGATGTGCTTTCTACAACTTCGCTTTCCGGAAAATAGAATGGCCCGAGTTCAAGAGTTTCGCCGGGATTTATCGTTCTTCCGGTGTTCAGGACCACAATCTGACGTCCGGCCCCTGCCGGAGTGCGGTATTCGCTGAAGAACATCTGCGACTCATCGGTAAAGTCAGCATTAGGAAACAGATATTGTCTGTCTGCTATGTTATTGATGCTTATGTTGTCTACGGAATGAGATTCCTCGGTGTCCTGATTAGTGAATCTATAGGTATATTTTACTGCCGCGCGGTGTATGTTGAAAGTCGCGGAATATTTATCGCGGTCTTTATCTACGTGATAGCTGTGTATAGCCGACATGGCAAGCGGACCGGCAAGACAGTTCGGGTTGGTTGAAGACGTGTTGTCGGCCAATGAATGGGTTATAGCTCTTATTTCCGTCATATCCGCTTTCACTCCCGCATGGGCGCTTAGTCCCGACAGATATTCCGATGCCGGTAATACGCTGCCGTCAGGTTTCCTTACCTTGGCCCATTGCTCATTGGCGAACAGCAGTATCGTCTTGTCGTCCGGGGCGGTTACCGGGAAGTCTTCTCCTGTAGCCTTTATGTCGGGAGCGGCAGTAAGATCCCATAGCGAGTTATGCTCCACGAAGCCGGCTGAATTAAGAATTATGACACGAACGGTGTGCATTTTCTCAAGATCGTTGGCCGCCCATTTGTCCGGCTCATATTCTTCCCCTGTCCGGGTCGCCATAGAGGTGCTTGAATCTGTGTTGGAAAGGTTTATCTTTATGGATAATAATACTATATCGTCATCAGGATCTGGCTGTGGCTTGCCATTTACTATCGGTGGTTCCTCATCATGCGAAGACATGCAGCCAATGCAACCCGCCGAGAGCATTAAGGCGGTCGCTATGAGCAGCAGATGTATTCTATGCATGAATATGAACTTCATAGATTCGTTGGAAGTCTTTAGTCGGGAGTCATTGATCGGGAGTCATTTGTCATTCGTCATTTGTCGGGAGTCTTAGGTAGGGTGTCATAAGTAGAATGGCTAACGACTAATAACTAATGACTATCGCATTTCTATATCTCTGATTCGTACTGTCCACTTATTGATTATTATCTCGGTCTTTGACCATTCCAGATTTTTATCGAGAAAGAATGTCATGTTCCACAGGCTGCACCTGTCAAGGTATTCCTGATTGCCCCAATCTTTAGAAAGCGGTTTGGTCATAATCAGGTACGTGTTGAGCGGAAGGTCTATTATGGTCCTGACATCGTCAGCCGATTCACTGCGAGCTTCCGCGTCCGGCTTCCGTTTAACTATAAGGTGCGGCTCGGTAGAAAGATGAAGTCGGGATGTCGATAACTCGCCGAACCCTACGTCCTCGACCTGTCCGGTTACCCATGATGGATAAGATATGTTTTGGCCCGAGCGAACCGGCGTGTTGGTATGGTCGAGCTCTTTGTTGTCGTCTGTAATGTAAAACTCATAATCATCGCCGTTAACCGGTAAGTCATTGAGTTGTTTCAGCAATATGCGGAAATGGTTGGTGGTCTTGGTCATGTTCATCGTGACCATTGTATAATCGGTACCGTCGCTCTCTATGGTGAAGCGGAGCGCTCCGTGAAAATGGTCGTGAAGTAGAGTGCCGATATGCGAATCTTTCAGATTCATCGATATCTCCCGGTAGTCCGAACCCGTAGTCGGTTCGTTTTGGTGGGCGAACGATGCTTTGTCGCATGTTATTCCGCCATATGCGATCGCATGATACGTTCCCGGCTCGAGATCAAGCTGCAATCGCCAGTTCTCATCGGCCAGAGAAGATGCCGGAGGCGTTACTGTGGTCAGCAAGTGTCCGGCGGAGTCATATAAATATAGTACAAGACAATCCACCTGACTTGCGAAGGCATTCGCCTCCTCAAGATTGTAATCGTACACAAAGCGCATCGACACGCCCGTAGGACATGGTTCAAGGTCGTCAAACACGCTGCCGCATGACGACAGCGAGAGCAACGCCGCAAGCATGAGCGTTATTGACCGCAAAGTCTTTGTCGTTTTTGATTTCAGATGGTTCATTTCAGATTGTAAAAGAAGGTCTGATTGAGAGAGTTTTTATAATCCGGGATACCGGCGCCCCCGACGGAGGCGCCGGTATCCCGCGTTTCTGATGATTTGGATTCTATCAGGGTGTGATTGAATCTTAGAATTCGATGTTGTTGACGCGTACTACCCAGGGTTTAACCTGTACGTTGAGATCAAAGTAAACGTCCCATTCGTCGGGTTTGGGAGGAGTGAATCCGCCGAATCTCTTCACTGTGGTGATGGCGAGCTTGTAGACGTTGTTACGTACTGTAGCGAACTCCATGTCTCCTACGCTGGTGATGTCTTCGTCATCGTTATGCACGTTGTATGCGAAGTAGTAGCAGAAGTATTTGCCATCATCGTTCGGAACATAAGTGGTGAAGCCGTGAGCCGCGAGGTCTGCATCAGTCTTCTTAGTGATGGCTGTTACGTTGCCTGCATCGTCTTTAGTTACATTGAAGCAAGCGTTGAAAGCGGTGGCGAGAGTCGATACAGGATAATTGGCCACGTTTTCGTACAGTTTGGTGGCGTTGGCGTAGAGAACATTGCCGTAGAGATACATCTCGCCGGCTTTCCCGTCTACCACATTACCGAAATCATCGGCTACTTCGATCTCTGCTTCGAATACATATCCGGTGATTTTGTCAGCATCCACAGAAGCTCCTTGGGCGAAAGTGTTTTCGGTTGCATAACGCCAGATACGGTAGTCCTTGGGGAATTTGGCAGGATCCTCTGTATTCCAATTATTGTCATTATCTTCTGTGCCGATAAGTATGGTGGTCAGGTTATCCCATTTCAGACCTGAGGCAGCCGGGTCGAGAGGGTTGATGGTGGCCGGACGTTTGTATGTGTATTCAACATCAGAAGGTGATACAACGAAACCTGACTCCATGCCTGCGTATGTGGGGCAAAGGGTGATATCGGTTGCGTCTTTGGCTTTGGTACGGGGAAGATAGTAGAATTTGTCAGCCAAGTTGAAGAGAGCCACACGGGTGAATTTAACCGAACCCTGCACATCGCCTGTGGCCTCGTTTTTAATCTCATAGGTCAGAGGGGCTGTGGTTTCGGGTGAGGCGTCGCGGAAATCGAAACGGCTCATGGTGCGGATTACCTCTATTGTGCCGAGATTAAAAGCATTGGTAGGGGTATTGTAGGTCTTGAGAGTCTCTTTGTTCGGGAGCTCTTTATTCTCTATCTTGACGCTGGTCATCAGGAAGCCGTTGTCAGCCCATGTCCCCTCTACGTTGGTTTTACAGATGGCATCGGTAAACGAATCACCGACATTCAAAGTTGTTATAGTGTTTCTTATTTCTTCGGTAGGATTGCAGTAAGCGAAGATATACACCGTATTGCCGGCCTGTTCGAAGAGTTTCTCCTTGTCCTGGAAGGTAATGGTGTACTTGTTATCGGCGGAGGGAGTGTTGATCGATGCGTCGTTAAGTGCATATGAGAGGAACTTGTAGTCTCCGGATGTTTCATCTTTAGTGGACATGACTACAAGGATTGAGCCGACCATGTTTTCATAGTCCTTTCCGATTTCCTCTCCCTCGCTCTGCGTCGAGCGTGTCTTCGGGAAAGAGAAGCGCACAAGTGAATAGAAACCGTCTTGTGTGGTTTCGGTTCCGGGCTTGTTCTGTGGCCCGTTGTCGATTACAGGCTCGTCGGATGCGCATGAGAATAGACTCAATGCCAGTCCTAACGCCAGTACTTTACTTAGAATTTTCATTTTGAAAGGTGTTAATTGTTAATATATTATGTTTCTTTTCTTTATCCTGTCTCAGTTCGCTTCCGGTATTATGTATGTCACCTTCGGCTTGGGATTCATTATTGATTCGAGGTTGCCAAGCACTTCCGCCGCCTCCGGTACTCCGGCTGCCGATGCCTTCCCGAGCCATTCGGTCGCCTCGTCGTATTCTCCACGCTTTGCTAACATCACACCGTATAGATATTGCAACTGTCTGTTGTCCGGGAACAATCTGACTCCGGTTTCGACGGTTTCGTCGAAATCATGGCTGCCGGACGCGCATGAGCTCAGCAAGGTCAGCAACTCATGTTCATTAAGGTTCGTCGGCCGTTCGCGCATCACCCTCCGGATATCTTCTACCGTGGTGTATTGTTTTATTTCGTACTGCACCACATAGTCCGAATGTCTCAGTGCCGGGTAGATGTTGGCAAGCAGATATGAATAGTCCGACGGGTATCTTTTTTTGAGTTCGGCATCCTTTGCGTCGGGAGAGAGTTCCGAGTCTATTATCGTCAGCAGCCCCTCTCTTCCCGCCAATGTCGATGATACGACCGAATCGCGTAGCCCGGCCCAGTCTTCCGGCTCGAAATCGGTGTGGAAGATTCTCTCTTCGAATCCGTATTGACTCTTTACGTAATCTTTTAGCGCCTGTGTACGTCCTTTCGCCAAACGTATGTTGTTCTGATATGATCCCTCGGGCGAGGCGAATCCTTTTATGTATATATCTGTGATGGTCGCGTCCGGATTTTCGCGTGCTACGTCTATGGTCCTGATTATCTTTGTTAGCTCACTGAGATTGCCGCGATAAGCGGGGTCTATCTCCGTTCGGTTTACCCGGAAATCTATAAATGCCGATCCTTTCAGCTCTATGATTTTGGGTTTTGCCTCTGCCACAGATTCGAGTTGGAAATCTCGTGGCGGTTCAAGCATAGCCATAGAGGATAGATCGATATCCGCAACCGGAATTATATAATGTTTCGATACGTTGCCGCAGCAACCCTTTACGTTCACATCAACCGATAGTCTGGAATTCTGCATCCAATCCTGATAAGGACTTTGGCCGCTGTAATTTACGGTATTATGGCTTCTTGAGGAATAGAGCATTCCCCCTTCCGGCTTTTTCCGCTGTCCGCGCTCGTAGCGCAGCATCCTGTTACGGCCGGCTACTATGACTGTAGGATAACTGTATCGCGAAGCTGAGTCTGTCGATACGAGTACCGGAGTCAGAATCATTTCTGCTTCGGATGATACACCGAGTTCCGATGGGTCTATCACCATGCTGAGTCGTGTGTCCTCTCCTTTGTCAATCGAGAAGTTGACATCCTTTATCGACAGCGATTCTATATCGTGCCCTTCGGCTGCCATTGTCGCGATCGACACTACAGCCAACATTAAAGCCAATATGTTGTTTCTTTTCATAACTGCCATTAGGTTAGAAGACGTAAATCAGATTCAGGGCTGCCTTGGTAGGACCTACATAATTGTGTGTTTTGCCCTCTTCAAGACGGGTGCCGCATTTGGCGCAAGGGTAAACGTCATATTTGCTGTAAATCCATCCGAGTCCTATCTCGGCCTCGAAACTCCAATGTTTCGACAGCATCCAGGTGTAACCGTATCCCAGTCCGAGTCCGGCTCCCCACCCTTGATAACGTTTGTCGCTCAACCCGGAGAAGTCACTGCCGAGAATTTTGAAGGAATTCTTCATGTTCCCGAAATTGAACTCTCCGGCTATCGCGTGCAGCGCGAAGAAATGACCGCCGAAACGCTCACATAGCCAATAACGCGCCTCGGGTTGCACGAACCAATGTTTCCATAGATGGTTGTTGACGCTCCAGTTGTTGTAGTTACCCGAAACATCGAGCGACCACTTCGGCGCGATTCCGATCTCGGCCCCGAGGTTGGGGCTGAGCAATGCATCGTAAAGCAGATTGCTCTTTATGGCTATCCTGCCCTGCGCGTTGCAGTTTATATTGACCAGCGTCAGCATTGCAATTGCTGCTATTTTGAGAATCCGTTTCATCTGGTTTCTATTTAATCACACTCTCTTGGTAAGAGATTGTGATGAAAGATAACGTCTTGATCTGTAGTACTTATGTTAGGTCTGAATAATGAATTGGCCAAACAAATGGAGTTCTTGCCAAAATTTGTATGAATTTTCAGATGGGTGAAAGTTCAGGAAATTTGCAGGACAAATACTTATTTCAAGATGTAGTCGTTATACTATTATCTCTTACCAAGAGCGTATTTGCCTGTAACCCACATTAAAACCACGACTAAAGCATTAATACTTGTTGCAGACATCTTTATCTTGGAGAGACACTCATCGATCAAACTGGGCTATCCTCTTGACAGTATTCATCTCTCCTGATTTGTTCGGTCGTCATGTCAGATTTATGAAGCGAGTATGGTTTACCCGCCTCTAATCGCAAATTTAATGCCCTCAAATCCTCAATCCTTTACACTGCTGTAAAAATCGGCTTATCATGGTATAAAATTGATGCACAACTTCTTTGACATCAATTTGTCAAAGGGTATATTTTATTTTATCAAAACGTAAAATCAATAGTGTATCAGTTTGTTATGATTCTTGTTTAAGATTGGCGAGGTCCCTTTTATGCATCTTGGCGTACCCGCTATGTACCTCAGCATGGTATCTGCGATATGTATGCTCATGTATATGGATATTAAGATGAGTTATCTATTATTGCCATTCCCTCAGGTGGAGTTAATTCATGTGAAATCAACATTGTCGCGTCCCTTTATGTGTCTTTTTATGCCGTTGCTGCTATGATTGGCGAGCCACATCGGTGTACAGCAGAGTAAACAAATATTTATCAAAAGGTAAAAATTAAATTATCAATACGTAAAAGCTTTGTATATCAATATATTATAAATAGCAGGAAGACTCTCCGTTATCAATGACTGTATCATGGATTTTTTGTACCTTAGTGCTGCGAATTTTTAAAGAGAGTTTGTACAGACTCTGATACTTACCAACATATTGTTTGAAGCTATGGACGAGACCATTCTCAGGATATCACTTTGCTTTTCTTCCGCGATTGCTTTGTGGAGCGCCTTTATATTGGCTTATAACTGGCAGGAAGTCAAACAGCGCAGATGGCTGTCGATAGTCGTTGCAATCTGGGGTGTCGCCTGGGCAGCTCGTGCCTACGGCCTTTTCTTCGGCAACTCCTTGTCTATATATAGCGAAGTGCTTTCACCTACGTTGATATCGATAGGGATTATCGCAGGGTTCGCTTTCCTGTTGTGGCCTCTTTCGGTTGTCAGTAAAAACGGCTTTGGTTTTTCCTCCTCATTGAAATTGGGAATCCCTTTTCTTATCACTATATCTGTTTATGTATTGGTAATATGGATGTTTGATTTGAAACGGTTCTCATTCAGCTCCCTTGATGATTTCTGGAATCATATATCATATTTTTCCGTATGGTACAGGCTTGTATTGTGTGCCTGTCTGCTTGGGTATCTCTTCTATACAATGAAAAAGATAAAGTATTGTATCAGGGAATACAATAGTTTCGTAGAAGAGAATTATGCTGAATATGAGAAATACACCATACGTTGGATTCCGGTATATCTTGACGGACTGGTGGCTGTAACCCTATTTTTCTTCATCAATCTCTGTTTCGCATCTTATCTCACTTTCTTATGTCATAACATAGTCTCATGTCTATTCATAGGCTGGCTATCGGCTAAAGTGATGGTTTACAATTCCCCGTTTCAGTATGAACCCGACGATTCTCTCGTTGCCGGGATGGCGTTGTCAAAGGGAGACGATTTCAACAGTCGCTTCGACACGTATAAAATGCAGATTGAATCGTGGCTTGAATCAGAGCGTCCCTATCTCAATGTGGATTTCAGTCTTCAGGAGATTATGACTCGTTTCAGTCTCAACCGAACCTATGCCTCACGTATATTTAATGAAGGAGTTGGAAAGAGTTTCATCCATGTGGTAAGAAATTACAGGATTGAATATGCCAAAGAACTGATAAAAGCAAATCCTGCCATAAATATGGCTGAAGTCGCTCATCTGTGTGGCTATTCTACCGTCCAGGCATTTCACAAGGCGTTCGTATATTGCAATGACGGTCTCACTCCCGGTAAGTTCGCTCAGTCGTGTATAAATAGAGACTGAGATATTGGCTGTGGAACTTGCATCGGTCTATTGTTAGAGAATGTCTGGATTTAACTTCCATTCATCCCTCAATTATAAATTCAAACATTCTCTAATTCGGGATGATTACCTCTTCCAACCGGAACTTTATTTTATATGGGGTCGCGGATGAGCGTGGTTTCTGACTTCGGTAATAGTAGAAAGTCTTCTGGATATCCCAGCTTTTTATATCTGCCTTTCGGGTTTCTCCGGGAGGTAGTTCTGTTTCTACCTTCACCTTACGGCTGTGTAGCTGGTGCCCGTCGAGGCTCAGGTAATCTATGTTTAAAGTTATCGAGTTTATCGTATCCTTTGTACCGTTGCTGATATGGAAGCTTTCACGTGAGGCCGATACTTTTTTATCATAGCCGCTGAATCTTATTGAGTCAAGATAGGGAGCGAATGTGATGGTATCGGTTCGCGAGATAGCTTTTATAGCTTTCATGTCTGCGGAAACATTGCCGTATTCCCCTTTTTTCAGTGTGGCGTCGGGCAGCGACAGCCGTTGTTTTTTACCATAGCCTGTAAGCGAAGAGACCGCTGCTATCAGTATTATAAGAAAATGCCGTTTTATCATAGTGTGATAATCTCCTGATGCAATGCCCCCGGAGTTCCGGATGGATATATGCGTCTTAATCCTTCCTTTGGCTCTTTGTCGCCTTCTTTTACTCTTATCCTTACCATTCTCCAGAATTTGGGCAGCAATGATAAGGGACTGAGAGTTACCTTGATCTTACCCGATGATGATATAAGCAATGCTTTTCCATCGTTGCTCATGGTTACATGGCATTTCCCCGGGGTATCGAGAATGTCTCTGTGGCGTCGTGTATACTGGTGAAGTTCAAAAATCCGTTTTTCGGCTTCGGGTGAGAGCCAGCCCAATAGATCCCCGGTTTTAAGATTGCAGTCAAAGGCCTCGAGTACTTTAATGTCGTAACGATCTCCGCGACTGCCGGGTGTACGCCATATCAGGACTCTGACATCTTCTCCAGGATATTCCCAGATACCCTCTATTTCATCGGTAGCAGTGGTATCTATCATTTCCATAGCCCGTTCAAGAGGAGGTATATTCCGTGACAGCGGATTGTCGGTGCCGGTGGAATGTACCGGCATCGACAATCCGTATGTCAGGAGTGCTGTCAGTATGGCGAATCCTAATTTCATCAGGAATCAGGGTTTTGTCGAGAATGTATATGTAAGGCCGAAACTCAGAATCTCTTTAAGCATCCAGTGCTTCCAGCGGCTTCCGGTAAGCTCTGACGATCCGTCGTATCTGAGATGGGCATAGAGCTGAGTGGACAGGAATCTGTTTATCGTGAAGTTCCAGGTAGTTTCCAGATCGCTTTGGAAGTATTTGTAGTCTGTAAATGCGAAGAGCCGTGTGCGGCATGATATGTCTGAAGTTACGTTCCATTCCAGATTTACTTCGGCATTCGTACCTATCTCGCTGTGTGCCCGATGCCCTTTTTCAATATTGAAACGGGTCTCGTCTATCTTGGAGTCGATACATGTTTTCAGATTGTAGGAGAGAGGTGAAATCGATACGCCTATCTTCAGGGTTTTGTATTTGTTGGCATAGCTGTAGCTCATACCGATACCCATATTGAGTTCTCCCGGTGATAGGAACGATGCCACGCGGGTGTCGGAATTAGCTTCGTAGTTGCGTAGCAACTGGGTCTTGAACAGCAGGTTGTATGACCAGAAGAAATCATGGAACGCTTTTATACCTGCCTTGAGGTTCCATTGCAGAAGGTCTTCCGAAATGGAATACTTATGGTAGGATTCCGGAGGAGTGGAATTTATGCCGAGTTTGTAGCTCACAGTAGACTGGAACATCATATTGGGATGATATACTGTGTTCAGCTGAACATCCCACAATCCGCTGAGGAGCAATGCAAGGTAATCGTTGCCACCCTGATACCAGTTTGACGATACGTATGCCTGTGAAAATTGTATTCCGGCCATGGCGTTGTGTAGCCAATGCACTTTGCGTAATTTTGCTGTCGCTAAATGAGTCTCTTCTTCCGATACCTCGGGCAGGTCAAGGCTTTTTATGAAGGCACCGAACGAATGGTCTTCTTCCGGCAAACGCGGTGGTACAGGTAAATTCCAATATGCGTAATCTATGGTATTGGGTGCCTCTACCATAAGGGAGTACATTAGATTCTGGGCTACGCGGTCTCCTATCAGAGCCTCCCGCAGCCAGTCGGGAATCCAGCCCGGTTTCAGAATCGGAAGCTCTTCCCGCTGTCGGGAGGCCAGCTTACGTTCCAGTTTCTGCGTATACAATGCTTCACGATAGTCATCGGTCAGCTTGCGGGTGGCGGTGTCGAGAAACTCTTTGCGTTCCTGAGGTGTCATGAGATCGTAGAAAGCGGCGAAGTCTTCCTCTTCCTGCAATGTCCTGTCGATTTCGGCGTTTGCTCGTTGTCTCATCTCGGCTATCATCTCTTCTTCGCTTTCAAAGTATTCCATCCCATCGGAATATTGCCAGTTTTCATTGCTGAGCACCGTGGGGGGAAGATTGAAATTGACCGGAGGAATTTCTCTGTATCCTGAAAATATCCATGGTCCGGCAAAGAAGTCATAGTCCGTTTTCTCGGCAGCCCCGGCCCGGGGCATGCCGAGCGAGACGGCTGTAAGGGTCAGAATCGTGCTTAATGTCTTGAAATGTCGAATTCCGGTTATATTCATTTTCATGTAGATGTTAGTCTGGAGTAGTTAGTCCGGAGTCATTAGTAGTTAGTCCGGGGGCATTAGTCGTTAGTAATCAGCCCTTAGAGTCCCTATGCTCCTTAAAATCCTTAAAGACTTTAATGTCATTAGAGACCTAAGGGTCTTCAAGGCCAGCCTCGCTAACGACTAACGACTAATGACTAATGACTAACGACTAATGCCCAATGCCTAATAACTTAACAACTCATCATATTCCGAGGAATTTATAAGCCGTAACGCTTCCTTATATATCGGGTCGTGACGGTTATAGACTTTGAAATATGTGGCGTTGTCATATATATCGCGTCCTATAAGTCCTTTCAGAATTACCTTGAAGAGAGGTTCGGATACTTTGGCTTCTTCGGCGTTACGTTCTATACCCTCTTTGTCGGCAAGTTGAAGCAGTTTTTCGATCATTTCGGGCGATACTTCGAAATGATCCACGAAGTAGTCCGCATCCGGATAGTTTTTAAGTATCTCCTTGCGATGGTCGTCCACGTAAGATATCACATAACGGTTTATGAGTCCTTTTGCAACCACGTTCCGGTAATATTTTGTATTTTCGGTAGTATCGAGGGCCACAAACTTGTCTGGGGTTATGCCGCCGCCTCCATAGATGGTACGTCCTAATCTCAGGGTCTTGACCTTGAGAGAGTCGGCATGGTGGATGGAGTCGGCATGCATCAGTTCTCCATTGTTGAAGCGGTCAAGGATATCGCGTTGGTAAGCCTGTTGATTTCCTTTCTCATACGGTTTTTGTATGTCGCGTCCCGAGGGGGTGTAATAATGGGCTATGGTAAGGCGTATCATAGAGCCGTCGGGGAAGGGGATGGGACGTTGCACGAGGCCTTTGCCGAAGGTGCGGCGTCCTACGACCAGTCCACGGTCCCAGTCCTGTATGCCTCCCGAGGTTATTTCGGCGGCCGAGGCTGAATACTGGTTTGCCATCACTACAAGCCGGCCGTCGGCGAACAATGGCTTCTTGCCTGATGGAAATGCGTTCATGTCGGTGCGTGGCGTTGTACGCCCTTCGGTAAACACGGCCAGACTGCCGGTGGGAAGAAACTCTCCCAAAAGTTCCACCGCTGCCTGAAGGTATCCGCCGCCATTGTCGGCAAGGTCGAGTATCAGCTGTTCCATACCCTGTTTTTTCAGGTCTGTTATCGCCTTTATGACTTCCGCCGGTGTTTCGGCTGCGAATTTGTTGAGTCTGATGTATCCTGTTTTCGGATCGGCCATATAAGCGGCGTCTACCGAATAGATTGGTATGTCGTCTCGTGTTATGCGGAACTCTATGGTATCGTTCACTCCACCCTGGCGGCGAAGAACGGTTACCTCTACATCCGTACCCTTGGGGCCGCGCAGTTTTTTCATAATCTGAGAGTTCTTCATTTTAACGCCGGCTATGGTTGTATCGTTCACGCTTATTATGCGGTCTCCGGCAAGGAGGCCTACGCGCTCGGAAGGTCCCCCGCCCACGGTCTGGATAACATACAGCGTGTCTTGGGTCATGTTGAAAGTGATTCCGATACCGCTGAAATTACCGGCAAGAGGTTCGTTCAGCTCCTTGGTTTCTTCGGCATTGGAATAGGTGGAGTGCGGGTCGAGTTTCTCAAGCATCCCCTTTATCGCATCCTCTACAAGCTTGTCTTCATTTACAGTGTCGACATATAATTGATTGATAGCGTTCTCAGCCATATACAGCTTCTGTCCCGGTGTTAATACCAGTCCTTGGCTCCGGCTTTGAAAAATCGCCATTCCTATAGATATTATGGCGATGAATGGTATGATCTTTTTCATTTTATTTCTATTCTTGAATAGGTTACCTGTATGAGTCTGCGGTGTCTGCGAATGGATGCCGCGTCATTACCCCCTCGGGAATATCTCAGGCAGGAAAGGAGTAACGTCGTATCCGTAATGCTCCAGCTCTCTGACAAGAGAACTGGAGATGAACCCATATTCAGGTCTGGCTGTGAGTAGCAACGTGTCTATTCCGGAGATGGCCCTGTTTGCGTCGGCCAGGTTCCTCTCATATTCGAAATCCTTTACGTCGCGCACTCCACGTATCAACACTTTCGCACCTGTTTGCCGTGCATACTCTACTGTGAGTCCGGAATAGCTTTCGACACGTACTTTGCTGTTGCCTGAATAAAGGCTTCTTATATTCTCTAAACGTTCATCGAGGTCGTCGGGTTTCCCTTTCTCACTGTTGAAACCTATCGCGATTATAACTTCGTCGAACAGTCCTGCGGCTCGCGCCACAATGTCGGCATGTCCTTTTGTAAAAGGATCGAACGACCCCGGATACAGAGCCTTTCTTTTCTGCAATGTCATATCTCGCTGTCGTCTTCGGTTATCAGGTTGTCGATTATGAAGTTCTGGCGCTCCATGGTGTTCTTGCCCATGAAGAATTCCAGTAACTTGTCTACTGTGTCATCCCGTTTGAGTGTTACCTGGTCAAGACGCATGTCGGGACCGATGAAGTCGGCAAACTCTACGTCGTTGATTTCTCCAAGACCTTTGAATCGGGTTATCTCGGCATTTTTCCCGAATTGGGCTATCGCAGCTTCGCGTTCTTCATCGGTGTAGCAATAATATGTATCTTTCGTTTCTTTGCTATCCTTTTCGCTCTCATATCGCCCGGTTTTCACTTTCCCTTTACGGCTCTTGCGTTTGGTTGCGTTCTTGTCTCTTACGCGGAAGAGAGGTGTCTGAAGAATGTATACGTGCCCTTTCTTTATCAGATCGGGGAAGAACATCAGGAAAAATGTAATTACAAGCAGTCTGATGTGCATGCCGTCTACATCGGCATCGGTCGCGATTATGACCTTGTTGTATCTCAGACCCTCGATACCCTCCTCGATATTGAGCGCTGCCTGCAGAAGATTGAATTCATCGTTCTTATACACTACCTCCTGAGTCATGCCATAGGAATTGAGCGGCTTTCCCCTGAGTGAGAATACGGCTTGCGTCTCGGCGTTGCGCACTTTGGTTATGGTCCCCGAGGCGGAGTCTCCCTCGGTTATGAAGATTGCCGATTCCTCTCTAAGGTCTGTTTTGGCCGATGGTTTCAGGGCATCGGAATAATGCACCCTGCAATCGCGTAGCTTACGGTTATGGAGCGATACTTTTTTTGCTTTCTCGCGCGCTAACTTGGCTACACCGGCCATGGCCTTGCGCTCTTTCTCAGACGATGCTATTTTCTGTAGCATGGCCGTGGCCGTGTCCGGATTGCGGTGCAGATAGTCGTCGAGAGCTTTCTTTATGAAATCTCCTATGAACTTATTGACGGTTATCGGGCTGTCGGGAGCTATCTCTTTCGATCCGAGTTTTGTCTTGGTCTGGCTTTCGAATACCGGTTCCTGAATTCTCACCGCGACTGCGGCAACCATCCCGTTTCTTATATCTGAAAACTCATATCCCTTTCCGGAGAATTCCTTGATGGTGCGCGAAACGTGCTCGCGGAAGGCGCTCAGATGTGTGCCCCCCTGCGTGGTGTGCTGTCCGTTTACAAATGAGTAGTATTCCTCTCCATATTGCTCGGCGTGGGTAAGTACAACCTCTATGTCGTCGCCTTGCAAATGTATTATCGGGTAGAGAGGATTGGCTGTCATGTTCTCCTTAAGGAGATCGAGCAATCCATGACGCGATACATATCTTTTCCCATTGTAGAATATCTGTAATCCCGAGTTCAGATAGGTATAATTGTTTACCATCGTCTCGACAAAATCATTGTTGAAACGATAATCCCTGAATAGCGAGGAGTCCGGTTTGAATACTACAAGTGTGCCGTTGGGTTCCTTGGTGGGTTCAAGGTCTGTCTGGTTTGTCAGTTCTCCCTTGGTGAAGTCGCATGTAACACATTCGCCATCGCGGAAACTCGACACCTTGCAGTAAGTCGACAACGCGTTCACCGCCTTAAGACCTACGCCGTTAAGACCCACCGATTTCTTGAAGTTCTTGTCGTCGAACTTGCCACCGGTGTTTATATCTGACGCAACATCCTTGACCTTTCCGAGGGGTATGCCGCGTCCATAGTCGCGCACGGTTACTTCTCCATCATCGGTGATGTTGATGTCTATGCGCTTGCCGGCTCCCATGTTGAACTCGTCTATCGAGTTATCCACAACCTCTTTTATGAGCACATAAATGCCATCCTCCGCGTGGGTCCCGTCGCCGAGTTTGCCTATATACATTCCCGGACGGCGCCTTATATGCTCGTTCCAGGAAAGTTTTACAATGGAGTCGTCTGTATAGGTCCCGGCCGAACTGCCGGAACTTTCCGGACTTTCGTCCGCGACTGTTTCAGCATCTTTGATTTTCGGTTCCTGTGGCAGATCGAATATGTTGGTCTCTTCCATTATCTATCCTGTTGTTTTGTCATCAACACCACGGCCATGGCCGCGATACCTTCTCCACGTCCTGTAAATCCAAGTTTCTCTGTCGTGGTGGCCTTGACGCTTATACGGGCCGGATCTGTGCCGATAACTTCGGCGATGGTCCGGCGCATTTTCTCGATATGGGGTTTTAGTTTCGGTTCTTCCGCCATTACGGTTATATCGGCGTTGCCGAGTTCCCATCCCATCCCGGAAGCGAGGGCATTCACGTGGCCAAGCAATTTTTTGCTGTCGATTCCTTTGTATGCCGGGTCGGTATCGGGAAAATGTTTGCCGATGTCTCCCAATGCCAAAGCGCCGAGTATGGCGTCGCATAAGGCGTGGAGAGCCACGTCCGCATCGCTGTGGCCAAGCAGTCCGCGGTCATGTTCCAGTTTCACTCCGCAAAGCCACAATTCGCGTCCTTCGGCAAATTTGTGAACGTCAAATCCTTGCCCGATTCGTATATCCATTTTCAATGTGTATATGGGGAATATCCGTCTGTATTTAATATGAACAAACTATAGTTGCAAATATAATAAAAAGATGGATTCAAACCTTGTAAACAGGTGTTTTGATTCGTGTCCTTCCTTTCTCTACCAAAACGGTACCGCATCCCGGGGGGATACGGTACCATCTTGATATCAGTTTATTATAATGCCGTATTTATCTGCGTTTGCCCAGAAGGTCTTTAAGTCCGTCCATGTCAAACGACAGCGTGAAACGCAATGTCTGGTCAAGGGGGGATGACTGGGCGGTGGCAAGCATGTATGATGCGTCGAGTCTTACTACATTCAGCGAGAATCCGGCTCCGAAGGCGAAATAGCTGCGTCCTCCCTTGGTGCTGTCTTCATAATTGTATCCTGCGCGTACAAAAAACTGCTGATTGTAGGCGTATTCAGCACCAACTGAAACGTTGATTTCTCTCAGTTCCTCCTTAAAACCGCCCGGAGCATCGGTAAATGATTTGAAAATACCGGTGATCGGCGACATGGTGCGCCATTTTTCTTCGGCTTCGTTATATGCGTCCTGACCCTCTACCGTATCCATATCGTAATCTTTGCGGCGTGGCTTTGTGGGAACAAGAAGCTTGTTCAGGTCAAGTCCTATAGCCAGCGTGTTGTAGTCTGCCAACGGGAACATGAAGTTGGCGCCGAGACGCAGATTCGTCGGAAGGAATGCATAGTTGGTGCCGTGGTCGTAAGATACTTTAGAACCTATGTTGGAAATATTGAAACCCCAGGCGAACTGGCATTCGTTTCTTCCGATCATAGGATAAGTTACATAGTAGCCTGAGATGTCGGCAGCGAATGCTGATGCCGCTGTATTTGTTTCTCCGGAATAGGCATCCTCATACGACAGGTCTGACAATATATAGCGCAATACTACGCCCATCGAGAATTTTTCGCTCAGTTTACGTGAGTAACCTATGTCGAACGCGAGTTCGTAAGGATTGATTGTCTGTACGGTTGAAGCTCCGGTATCATCGCTCATGGTTACTTCACCCAGAGAGAAATAACGGAATGATGCCGAGAGTGCCTGATTATCCTGTGATCCGAGTTTGTAGTATCCCGATACGTCTGCCAGAAATATGTCGTTGACGATTTTGCGAAGCCACGGGGTGTAGGAGATGCCTATACCACCCGAGGAATAGGCGAAAGGATATTTCGACGGGTTCCAGAACTGGGAGTTGATGTCAGGGTCGGTGGCGGCGCCGAGGTTACCCATACCGCTACCGCGGGCATCGGGAGTGATGCTCAATGTCGTGACACCGGTATTCACCGGGTTGAAATCATTGTCCTTTATATCGTTCTCGGCCATTACGCCGAATGTAACCGTTCCGGCGAGCGCGATGGCTGCTATCAGTCTTTTGTCTGTCATTTTAGGTCAATCTTTAGATGGCGCTACTTATCAAATTACCGGTACCTCGATGGTGGCTGAATGTGCGCGGTAGCCGGGCTTTCCGCTTTCGCGCACGAACGCTTTGTAGAGGCCGGGGGCAACTTGATTGCTGTTGTTGTCTTTACAGTTCCATACCACCTCGTTGCCACTTGTAGATTCACGATATACCTCGTTTCCATCTTTGTCAAGGATGAACAGCGTTAGAGATGAGTCGAGTGCGCCTTCGATATTGAAGGTAATCTTGCCGTCGGCCATCTCTTCGTAGGTTGTAAGTGTAAGTTTCGCCCAATCGGGATTTACTGTAAACCTGCATTCGGCTGTGGCACGGTTGTCTGATTGGTCGGAAACCTCTATTACGGCCGTATGGTCGCCATAGTCGAGCTCCGGCAGGGTAAATTCTATCAGATTGCCGTAACCGCTGTCTGTAACCTTTATCATGGAGCTGCGGTCGCATTCCACTGTCTTGCCGTCGACGCTAAGCAATGTCGAGGGACGACGGCGCGGGGAATTGCTGGTTGAAATGGCTAAATTGTCGGCAACTTCCGCCTTTAGCATGTGTGTGTCGTTGTCATATACGAATGAAAGCACCACCGGAGGCTCGTTGTCTTTGGCCGGCTCGGGAAGTCCGGCTTCAAGTGCGGATACTATCATGAGAGTGTCCGCTCCGGCTCCTCCTAAACGGCGGTCGCGGTCATATACCGTTCCGGTAATCCTGGATTCCTTTCCGGTAAAGCGGCCCATGTATTCCGGCACACGGACTTCGGTTGTAAATCTGCCGTCCTTGACTTTCGCAACGGCCATGATAGACTGGAAGTCATTGTGGGTGATAGGTATCGACGTGGTGCCGTGAGTGGTGAAATTACGTCCGTTCATTTTCAGTTCCGGTTCCATCACTCGTATTACAGCTTCGCCGTTGAATTTGTCGTCGATGGTTCCGTCGTGGCGCGTTACCTTTCCGCTTATGGTGGCAGTGTGGCCTACTGCAAGATTCTCTTTCCCGGATGTGGCGATCTCCATCTCCACTTTCCTGTTGGCTGAAGGCAATACCACTGCCGGGTCGCCGATAAGGAAGAAGGCGAGTTCGTTGGATTGCTTCATGGCCGTTTTCGCACGTGCGTAGAGTTCTCCCAATGTCTGTGGTTCCTCAAGTCTGCGGCTTGGTGAGCCGTCGGCCCATCCCCACTTGCGCAGGAATGCCTGGGTGAACTCCACATTAGGTCCTGACCATGCCTGGCGATTGGTTGCCAGACAGGCAATGCCGCCATGTTCCGTGTCGAGGATTATCCTCTCGGCTATACCACGAAGGCTACGGTCTGGCACTGTAAGGTCGCAGCCTGCGAATCCGATAAAGGGTAGGTATTTGTTTTTCAGTTGAGGAATCATACCCGAGGTGAGGAATATACTCGGCCCAAGCATCGTAGCGGCCGCATGTCCAAGATACTGGAATACGGAGACTCCTTCATCGAGAGCGGCCATGAGCTGTTTGGTCGTGTTATCTGTGCCGCTGTCGTCCACAAAGATGGTTTTCGTTATATTGGCATCGTAGTTGGCTGAATTATACGCCGCTACTGCCAGTAGTGCCTGCTCTTCGTGGTTATGGTTGTCGCCGTCGCATCCTATTGCAAGCATCTTGTTCATGTAATAGGCATGGGTGTCGTCGGTAAGGTAACGCTCCACTTTCTCGCGCATTATACGTGCATCCGTGGCGTTCTGGACGGTGAGCACACCTACACCTACCGAAACAGTCATGTTCTCGAATTGCTTGTCGCTTATGACATTGTCGGTTATGCCGCAGAAATCAAATATCGAGGAGGCTCCATGGTCAAACGCCGTGCGGTTTTTGCGGTTGTGGGGTATGAGGATACGGGAGTTACCATAGCCGGCTTTGACGTTCGCCCGGATATCGCCCGATGCATGGCCGTACAGAAGTACGTTCTTTACGGGTGTTACCGAATTTCTGCGCAGCATGCTTACAAAAGCGCGGTAGGCCATCGGGTCGGGACGTCCTCCGGAAAACTCATTGTAAAGAGTCTCCAAATCGGTTACTATGACTTTCAATCCCTGTATGCGTCGGTGAACATCCGCATGCTGTTCGGCGAATTCCTTCATCTCATTGGTGCAGATAATGGCCAGATCCGCACCCGAGGATGCTTCTCCGTGAAGGTTCTGATTGCCTACTTCTTCAAATCCTCCTATCTCGAGTTGCTTCATGGCAGGGTTGAAGATTAGCAATGTCGGATTGTCGGTCATGGCTGTGAAATTCACTCTTCCCTCCGGTCCGAAATCCTTTATATCAAGTTCCGTTACTTCATAGGGATTGGAAATCTGCAGCGCTCTGCGGTTCGCAACGCTGTTGAGAACTATGTTGCGATTCTCCCCGGCCTCTATTCCGTCAAAGAGGATGGCATCCTGATTGAGATTGTCGAGGGTGGGAATGCCGCGGCGGTATGTAAGCACCCAATAATCGAGTCTCACGGGGTCGCCGGGACGGTCATCGGGGACTTCGATATATACCTTATTGTCTGCCGATGTAGGAGTTACAACGGCATAACGGGGTTTGCCGGGTTCGAAATAAGCCTGGTTGGTGTTTTTCGGGAAATTGGCGTTGAAGCCTCCGGTGCCGGAGGTATAGCCGTAGGTGAGGTGAAGCTCATCTTCACGGTCTTTATACATGTCTACCGCAAGAATGCCGCTCTTGTCAAGTATGGGATTGCGCAACTCCGCGTCCCATTCCATTCTGCCTATACCCGAGGAACTGAAATCCTCGCCCCAGAACAATTGCCCGTTGTGCTGGTGCCCTTGGGCAAGGTCTATTTCGTGGTATGTGCGCCAAAGACCTTCGGTAAGCTGAAGACTCTCCTGAAGTTCGGTCGGGTCGGGAGTTATTTTTTCGATTTCTTTCGCCGGAGCGCTGTCAGTCAGAAAATAATACCCTTTGTCGGTATATATGTTCAGGCCTCCGTTGTCGAAATAATCGTAGCCATACTGGTTGGTGAATTCCACATTGTCTACACCAAGTCCATAGAAATAGAGTTTATCCTTGTCATGAATAACCGGGGTAGGGACGAGGTCATCCTGATATACCTGATTCCCTTGCATGTCTGTCAGGTCTTCGGAATACATTCGGCCTCCCTGACCGTAGACTGCTACTTTGGACGGGTCGCTGAATCCCATTTTGCGTAATTGGGAATATGAAATTTCATAGAGTCCTGTCGCTTCTATGCTGACTTTGGTCCATTTCCCTTCGGCCAGAACCGAACGGTTTGCGAAAGTCTGGGCGGATGCCTCGGGGGCCGTAAGGGCTACCGTTGCCAGTGTTCCGAAAATTATGTGGCGGATGTGTCTCATATTGTCAGGTATATCTTTATCGGCTGTATCTCCTTTGACCGTACCGATATTATTTTATGGGTGTGGTTACCGTTATTTTATATTGATGTTAAGATTTTCTTCCTGTTCGTTTCTTGGAAATCCAAGGAGTGTGAGATGACTGTCTATGACAGCTGTGGCGCTTGTTCCAATGCCGTCGATTAGAAGCAGGTCTCCGGTCTTGAGGGTGTTGTCGCGGCTCAGCTGTGAGATACCTCGGTTTATGGCCTCGCAGGGTTTGACTATCCTGAATCTTCGCCGTTCTGTTTCTTCTCCTTTGTCGTTCCCTATTGCAATATCCATGTCGATATCCCCGGATAAGTTGTGTCGGTGAAATTCACCTACAATCACCGCTTTGTCAAATGAATAGGCGGCACTGTCCGGATAACCGGAAGCCCGTAGCAGGGCTCCGTATTTCTCTGCTCTGAATATTACTGCCGGGGCAGTTTCCGCATAGTATCTTGCGGCGAATCGCTCCGGTATTCCTTTCCCGAGCTTGTTTATCTTTACGGCAATGGCTGCGGTAATTGTTATCTCTCCCGGGAAATCAGGTACGAAGAAGGGATTCCGACCTTTCAGGAGCGCGCTGTCGGGAAGCACTCTCCATCTTGCTGAAATACCCTCTTGGGTTTCCTCCTCTCCTATAACGTCTATTATCTTCATTACATTGTAGACAAGTCCTATTAATTGACCTACCTCCGAAGTTATTTCGCGCTTACGGCGAGCTTCACTGTCTTGGAACTCTTCACACCCTCTTCGCATTCCACAGTTGCGCGACAGAGATATATGCCTCGGTTCACGCGTGTGCCGGAACTGTCTTCCAGATACCAGGTCTGTCTTACCGAACCGTCGTTGCGTGAGCGGCTTGTCTTGCCGCTGCTCCACATCAGATGGCCGTTAAGATTGTACACTTCTATGGTATATCTGAGTTGGTTCTTTATGCGGTCGGTCTTTAGAGTGAATGTTACTTTCTCATGCGCGGGATTCGCGTCGGTAAGCAATTCTATGAAATCCACCTCCTGATTCAGCCCTACACGGAAGGGCAGTGTGCGGCTCGATGAATTGTTGGCGTTGTCCCATACGGTCAGCTTGAGCTCATGGTCGCCGGGTGCGAGACCAGACAGCGGATAGGTGATTCTACCGCCCCCCTCGATGTCAGGATCCGGGGTATAGAATGCTCCCAAGTCATTATAATGTGTGTCGGAGTCAAGAGTCAGCAACATTTTGTGGCCGATTCCGGCATCGGAAATGTTTATGCCTGACGCATCAGAGACGGTTGCCAGCACTACGGGGGAGGAATGGGTTATATCGCCGGCCTCGAACGAGTCGTCGTTGAGGGTGAACCGCGAAATGCCCGGGCCTTCATTGTCTTCGGGTGCATCGGGGTCTATGCCGTAGACATACAGACGGTCGCACGCTCCGTTGGCTTCGCGTCCGTTGTCGCTGTAGGCATAGAGGGTGAACTGTGCCGGAGACCAGTTGTTCTCTATCTCTGCCGGCATAAGAAGCTTTATTTCCCAACGCCCGTTCTTGATATGGGTGGCGCCGGAATAGAGGCGTGTCTTGCGGTCGTTGTAGTGCTCTACCACGCCGTCCTTGCCGTTGCCGTTGGTCGTTATTACCCGTTCGGCATCATAGAGCGTTGCATGTAGCTCTCCGTTGTAATCAGAGAGCAACTGACCGTCGGACCCTTCTATCCTCCCTTTCACGGTTACTTTCGAGCGAGCGGATATGACGGGGAGGTCGGCGTCACCGATATCCTCGACTGTCGTTTCACCTATGCTTTCTACTACCACTCGGTGTTCCGGACTCGGAACTCTTATGGCCGGGTCTCCGAGAAACGAAAACTTGAGTTTGTTCTCATCGTTACCAGGATAATTGTTTTTGCCGGCTATCATTATTTCACCGGTGCGCCTGGCCTTACCCTCGCTGTCGCGGACGTATATCTCGTACGAAGTCGTTTTGGTCAGAGTGCCGTTCTGCGGAATATATACGGTACGCGACGGGCAGATAGTGCCTATGATGCCTCCGTCAGGATTAAGAAGCATCTCTTCCGCACCTGATGGAGTCAGCGCGTCATGGCGTGCGAACGAGCAGGTGGCCGCATACAGGAAGGGCAGATGCTGGTTCGAGAAGCTGTTTATATCTGTCCATGTAAGCAGCTGTTCATGTCCCCAGCCGCGTGGATTGGCGTGTCCTATATATTGTATCCAGCTTACACCTTCGTTCCATTTCTGCAACATGCGGGCTTTGGCCGACGGATAGGTGTCGCCGGTAGCCGTGGCTACCAGTGGGTATGAGTCGAGATAAAGTTTCTCGTATACGAAGCTGTCGCCGTTGCCCGACGCAGTCATTCCTGTATATACGGCTTCCGCTTGCAAAAGGTGTTGCGCGCGGTCCTGGTCATCGGCTATTATCATGACGTTATTGCGCCAGGTGCCATATGAGGGGCTTGTTACATAATCCTTTATTTTCTCCACCATGGTGGATGCCTCGGCTTCGCTCTTTACCGGTAGACGTCCTACGGCAGTGCGTATTTTTTGTGAACCGATGTTAAAAGAATCATCCGAGTCGTCGGTCATACCTATGTAGTCATCGGTTGAATAGGAGCTCGATTCGGTATAGCCGTTGGCTGATTGCCAGATAGGTACCGTAGGATATCCAAGTTGCTTTACCGGTTGTGTTATGTGCTTGTTGTCGAACGTGGCGCGTCCCAGCAGCAGACAATATCCCGGATAGGGCAGCGTATTGTCGGCCCCGGCGCGATCCGCCCACATCTTCAACAGTTTGCGGAATGCACCCACATCCGGGGTTCCGCTCGAGAACTCATTGTAGATAACATCGGGGGTAAGGACGTGGACTGTCATGCCGTCATTTTTACGGTGCATCTCCGCAAGCTCGTTGGCCTGGTTCGTATAGCGTAACGGAGCTATTATGAGCATGTGCGGATTGGCAAGGCCGTGAAGGTCCTGATTGGCTACTGCCGATGCCCCTTTGGCCACAAGCGCGTTGCATCCCGCGCTGGTAGGGTTGAACGCCACATATTCGCGCAACCCGCTTCTGGTTTCTGTGAAACGCATTGTGGTGCCGTTCAGAGTGGCATTGACCTCTATAGGCCGCGACGGTTCCGTAACATCCCAGATTCTTGTCTGATTGTTACATGCCGATATGGTAAAGGTCGTTGGTTTATTGATCACATCATAAAAGTGAATCCAACCCTCGCCACGTGTGAGTCGGCGGTCATACTCTACCTCAATGTAATCGAGTGCCGCTATGGTGGCCATGCCGCTCAACGAGCAGTTTATGCCGAGTCGCAACTCGGATACCGCATCAGATATGTTTTTTACGGTAGAAGTCGTCTGCAGATAACGGGAATCATCGGTTATGGCCGGTACTATATCGGTGTCGGTTGCAGGCAGCCGTTTACCGTTGGCGCTTATGATCATGGAAGCCGAGCCTCCGGAAACTGAGGCTCCCATACGGATGCGGGCCGTGGTGCCCCCGGTGTTGCCTGGCAGTGCGAAAGTGAATGTCTGATTGTTGTTGAGTCTGAAATCCTCGCCAAGCAACAGACGGCCCGTGGTCGACGGAGCCGTAAGTTCTGTTTCGTGCAGCGTGCGGGCTCTGAAAGTGGTTCTTTCGGGTGTCCCGGGAGTGTAGTCATAACTCCCTTTTGCCGGTACCGCGCTCTCTCCTTCGGCCAAAGATCGGTCGCTGAGAAAGTAATATCCGGTCTGGCTGTATGGGTGGGTGAGATGACTGTAAGTCATGCCGTCGGTCTGGGCCGAAGGTATCCAGGTCACGTTGTCGGTACCGAAGAATATCAGGCCTCCATCCACCCGTACGGACGGAAGCAGCGGAAGGTCGTCCGGCTCGCTCTCTTTCATGGCTTCGGGTATCTGTCTTCCCCCGTAACCATACACGTTTGTGGAGCCCGGGTCGAGACCCAGACCCGATATCACGGAATTGCTTACAAACTGCATGCCGGTGGTGGCGACCTCGATTTTTACCCAACGTCCCGATGCAAGACGAGAAGTCTTGCTGTATTTGTCGGGATTGTGGGCCTGGGCCGTAAATATCCACGAAGTTAGCAGTACTGTTATTATGGACAGTTTATGGAAAACGTTCTTCAATTTTGTAATGTATTATCACTGTCGGCAGACTTGTGATGGCACGTTGCCGACAGATTGTTACTCTCCTGTCAATTAACGGATTTTTTAGCAGGATATTGCTGAGCTGACAAAAACTCTTCCCATTCCTTTCGATTGCCGCCGAAGGCGTTGAGGTCGACATCCCCCTTTATCCCCGATACTTTGCCGTGATGGTCATATTGCCAGAATGTCCAGTCGGCGTTTATGGGTGTGCGGTTAAACGAACATATCCATAACGGGCTGCCGGGAACAGCCTTCTCAAGGTAATCGTAATAGCCGTCGCGGTTTGAGTAAAAGACCACGCGGTAGCCTCTGAGGTGCAGATACTCCGCCATGCGTGTAAGGCGGTCGAGGATCGAATCCTGTGGTACTCCACGTGAATTGCCTGTCTCTTCTACATCTACCGCCACCCCCAGGTCGAGATGCCGGTACCCTATTGCGCTTATCAGGTTCAGGGCCTGCTCAACACCCCCTTTGTCGAAACGGAAATAGTGATAGGCGCCTATCTTCATGCCGGCATGCCGTGCCTTGCCGTAATTCAAACGGAAATTGCTGTCTTTGAAGTCGGCTCCTTCCGAGGCCTTTATGTAGCAGAATTCTATGCCGTCGGCTTTTGCGGCGTCAAGATTCATCATGCCGTTGTGAGACGATATGTCGATGCCTCTTATAGGGTATCGCTCGGGGTCTACATATGGGGGAGTGGTCTTGAACCATACCCAGTTGTCCCATCCCGACATAAGCAGCAGTCCGGCCATTCCGACAAATACGAGACTGATCCACAAGTCCTTGCGCTTGTGGATTACCCATGCTTTTATGTTTTGAGATATTTTAGCTATCCAGGCCTTTCCTGTCATCATGAGTGTGGTTCGTCAGAACAGAACTTGCTATTCTATTACAAAGATAGAAATAATTTCGTTTTCCGATTGCTGACGAGTAAACTCTTGACATTTTTTATAGAGAGTGTTTGGAGTATGTTTACTTTTAACTTGCCTTAAGAGATTGTTTGAATTTAACACGAATTTATAATTGAGAGATGACTTGGAAATTCTTTCTATCCTCCCTTTTCGGCTGTTCGCATCAAGATTTCGTCGGTTACGGTGCCCGCACCGCGCCCTCCTCAACTTGCGAAAACATCTCAAAAAATCCTCTTCGTGTAAATGGAAGCTAAATCCAAACATTCTCTTAAGCACGAAAAATTTAAATCACTTCAATATTTTGAATGACTTTGTAATGCTAATTGAGACTGAAGATGACTAATCTTAATTCATTAGTTTATCAGCATGTGTCAAAATGAAAGCATAAAGCAGGGGAGAAGTGGTATGAAGAGGGTTGTTTAAATAAATATGATAAAATGATAAATTTTTTGAAAAAATATTGCGTAAAAGTTTGCAATGTTGTTTTTATATTATATATTTGCCTTTGTAAAGCGAATCAAGTTGTATCGTTATATTTTGATTTGTCTTTTTATAATCGGAATATTTTTCTGTTGAATCGGTAATGTCCGAATCAATTTGAAAGCTTGATAAAATTGACATTTGATATTAATAGGGTTATATAATAGTTTGGTTTTGATATTTTGAACTAATAACTGTGCCAGATATGATATGTTTGGTTTTGTATCGGGTGCTTTTATCGCTAATTGTAAATTTTGCAATTTGGCATTATTAAAGCTATAACTATTTTGATACATAGTCATGGATTCGTGGGCGACTGATTTTGTCAGGTCTATTGAGTTTTTATAAACTTTCTCCTCTACCAGACGCCCGTTCTGAGATTTGAATGTTGATTAATGTAATATTGTCCTCATAATCTCTCCATGTTGGATTTGGTAAAAGTAGGTCATTGATATATCCTGAGATCCTAATCCACTTTTTTTTGACGAAGGAAGACCACGTCTTACGCAAGGGACGTGGTTTTTCCCGTTTTTTAGCTATTTTTGCATTTGATTGCACTCCCACCCGGAGATAAACAGGTAGCTGAGATTTAATTTGATCATATACTTGCTTGAGCATACAGGCAAAAACAATATTTTGTGGCAGAACTTTTCTATAACATAGTAATATTGGGGTTCGGCATATTCGGTGTGCTGACAGGTTTCAGACGTGGCCTTACCGGTCAGGTCTCCGACGTTCTCGGCTTTGCATTCGGAGCTGTCTGCGCCCATGCTTTCGTGGAAGATGTGGAATGGATGCTCAGAGACTGGCTCCCTTCCATAGCCTCTATGGTTGGTGCCCAGTTTGTCTATTCAATCGTGGCCGCGGCCTTGATCTATATAAGCGTATATTTTCTATTTTCATCCCTGACCAAGGTTCTCAAGGGGGCTATGGTGGTTTTCCACGTAGGTATGCTGGACTCTCTTCTGGGCGCTACGTTCGGATGTCTTAAATATCTTGTCGCTCTATCGTTGATATTCAACGTTGTAGTATGTTTTAAGGCTGATTCCGTTCTGTTGAAATCCTCTACAGCTTCAGACGGTAACCTTATAGAGGGAGTCATGGCTGTCGCCCCGTGGATTCTCGGGTCGTTGAGCCTTGACGAATATGCGCACCTGATACAGCTGCATGAGGCCCGCAAGATATCGCAGGATAAAACTATAAATTCCACAAAGACGTTTAACTTTGTAGTGCAATCCGCTTCGCCGATATGCAAGCTAAGCTAAACTCTTTTGTTTTTAAGAAATTTAAAATCATGTTGAAAGTACGCAATCTTCACGCCAGTGTCGACGGCAAGGAGATATTGAAAGGTATAGACCTCGACATAAATCCCGGAGAGGTTCACGCTATAATGGGTCCGAATGGAGCCGGTAAATCCACATTGTCAATGGTCCTTGCCGGAAATCCGGCCTATCAGGTTACCGAAGGGACTGCTGAGTTCAGAGGAAAGGATCTGCTCGCGATGGAACCGGAGACCCGCAGTCACGAGGGGCTCTTCCTTGGATTTCAGTATCCTGTGGAGATACCGGGAGTGTCAATGGTCAATTTCATGCGCGCGGCAATCAATGCGAAACGTAAATTCCTCGGTGAGCAGCCAATGAGCGCTACCGAATTTCTCAAAATGATGCGCGAGAAAAGGGCCGTTGTTGAACTCTCCGACAAGCTTGCCTCGCGTTCTGTAAACGAGGGGTTCTCGGGAGGAGAGAAAAAACGTAATGAGATTTTCCAGATGGCCGTGCTCGAACCCAAACTCTCTATTCTTGACGAGACTGATTCCGGTCTTGATGTAGATGCCCTGAGGATTGTAGCCGACGGTGTGAACAAACTTAAGTCCGATCAAAACGCTACGCTGGTCATAACCCATTATCAGCGACTGCTCGACTATCTGCAGCCGGAGTTCATACATGTGCTTTATAAAGGACGCATAGTGAAATCCGGTGGACCGGAGCTTGCTCTTGAAATCGAGAAGCGTGGTTATGACTGGATCAAGGAGGAGGTGGAATCCGCGAGTTTATCGCCGGAAGGAGGTGATGTGAAATGAATGCTATTCAGCAGTACATAGACCTCTGGCGCGAACATGGCGATTTGATCAAGTCTCATTCTCCGGCTGCGCTCAATGCTTTGCGCCATGCCGCAGCCGAGGCGGCAACTTCGATGACGTTGCCCGGCAAAGGTGTATCGGATTATCCATATACTGACCTTGACGGTATGCTTGCTCCGGACTATGGCTTGAATCTGGCTCGCATTCCGATGGAGGTAGACCCCTCAGCTTCTTTCCGCTGTGAGGTGCCCAGACTTTCCACCTCTCTCTTTTTCCTGGTGAACGATTCTTTCAGGGCTTCACAAACTGCATGGAACGGTCTTCCCGAAGGTGTCGAGGTTTCATCGCTTGCCGCGATGGCCGAATCAGATCCTGATTTCATATCAGACTATTATGGTAAAGCTGCCGATATCGGTAATCCGATAGTGGCCCTGAACACCATGTTCTGTCAGGATGGTTTCGTATTGCGTGTCAGAAAAGGGGTAAAAGTTTCAAAGCCTCTGCAGCTTGTGCAGATTCTCCATTCCCTTATGCCTTTTATGGCCGTTCGGCGCATACTTGTAATTATGGAGCCGGAGGCCGAGGCTACCTTGCTGGTGTGCGACCATACTCAGGTGCCGGAGGTCGATCTTATGGGGCTTCAGACCATCGAGATTTTCGCTGGACGGAATTCCCGATTTGATTTCTATGATCTGGAGGAAACCACCGATAATACACGCCGTCTTTCCTCCCTCTATCTCAGACAGGAACAGGGTAGCCGCGTATTGATAGATGGAATAACCCTTTTCAACGGAACTACCCGTAACGAATATTTCTCAAAGTTTGAAGGGGACGATGCTTCATTGAGGTTGCTCGGTATGGCTATCGAGGATGGAGACAGACAACAGGAGACATATTCCCGTATCGAGCATATGGCGAAGCGATGCCACACCGATGAACTGTTCAAGTTTGTGGTTGATGACCGCGCGCGAGGCTCTTTTGTGGGTCGGATAAAAGTATGCGAGGGTGCGTCAGGCACCGAGGCGTATCAGTCTAACCGTAATCTGCTCGGCTCCGACACGGCACGTATGCACTCGAAGCCGGAACTTGAGATTTATAACGATGATGTAAAGTGCAGTCACGGCACCGCGATAGGCCAGCTGGATCCCATGCAGCTGTTCTATATGCGTACCCGTGGCCTTGATGAGGCTTCGGCCCGGCTGCTGCTAAAACAGGCTTTCATGTCTGACGTGATAGCCGGCGTTACGCTCGAACCTCTGGCCGACCGACTGCGCCATCTTGTTGAGATGAGGTTTGCCGGCACGTTGTCGTCGGCTTGCGGAGGATGCCGGAATTGCGCTTTAAGTTGAATCATACCGTAAATTATCAAGTAGCTCCTCTCATATCTGTTTTTATTATTGGCTGCTACTTGAACGGGCTCCGGACAGGCTTTGGGCAAGCTTCCGTTGCAAACAATCAATTGAGAATTTGGCAGTATGTATGATGTTGATAAACTGAGAAAAGAATTTCCGATACTTGAAAAAAAAATCGGGAAATATCCTCTGATATATTTCGATAATTCCGCCACTTCGCAGACCCCGGAATCTGTTGTGAAGGAGATAGATTACGGATATGAAGCGGTTAAGGCAAATGTGCATCGGGGTGTACATACGCTCTCGCAGCTTGCAACCGACAGGCAGGAACATGCCCGCCGTGTGGTGCGCGATTATATCCACGCTGCTTCCGAGCAGGAGATTATCTTTACACGTGGCACTACCGAGGCTATAAATCTTGTAGCCTCATCTTATGGTCAGCTTATACCGGATGGCTCGGAGATCATACTTACTGTCATGGAGCATCATGCCAACATAGTGCCCTGGCAGTTGCTGCAGACTCACCGTGATATCAAGATTCGCGTCGTGGATATCGATGATGACGGAGTACTTGATATAGAGCAGTATCGTTCACTGTTTAATGAAAAGACCGCGTTCGCATCTTTCTGTCAGGTCTCTAATGTGCTTGGCACTGTCAATCCGGTAAAGGAGATGATCGAGATCGCTCATGAGCATGGGGTACCGGTGCTTGTCGACGGTGCGCAGGCTGTGCCTCATATGCTTGTGGATGTGGCTGAGCTTGGATGTGATTTCTATGTCTTCTCTTCCCATAAGATGTATGGCCCTTCCGGGATAGGTATACTGTATGGACGTAAGGAATTGCTTGAGAAAATGCCTCCTTATCAGGGTGGAGGCGAAATGATAAAGCATGTGTCATTTTCAGGTACGACTTTCGCCGACCTTCCATTCAAGTTCGAAGCCGGAACACCCGATTTTGTGGATGTGGCAGCATTCCCGGTCTGTTTGGATTTTATCGGCAGAGTCGGGATGCGGAATATCGCAGCCCATGAACATGACCTGTTGGAATATGCCACCGGGCTGATGGAAAAGGTTCCCGGGTTGCGCATTTACGGTCGTGCACCGCACAAGAGTGCGGTGATATCATTCCTGGTAGATAATATACATCCATACGACCTTGGTATGTTGCTCGACAAGATGGGTGTGGCCGTGCGCACGGGGCATCATTGCGCCCAGCCATTGATGGAGCGTTTCGGCATACCGGGCACAGTCCGGGTTTCATTTGGCGCCTACAATACCCGCGAAGAGGTAGATGCATTCATGGAAGCCCTGCGCCGCGTCCTTGAAATCCTGCGATAAGCGGATGATGACAATTTATGACAAACACCCCGGCAATCAGCCTGATTGCCGGGGTGTTTGAATATGTATTCCGGAGTGGGTCCTTATCGAACTATGACTTTGCTGACAGCGGTGCCGACCTTTATCAGGTATATGCCCGGCGACACCTGTATGGTGATGCTACCTTCTCCGGTCTTGGAGACTACCAACATAGCTGCCGAATCATATACCTCGACTTTCTTGCCGTCGGCTCCATGTATCTCGATAAATCCTTTGCCGGTTTTTATATCCGGAGTGCCGGATTCCATACTCTCTACTCCGCTGCCGAGATTGAGTGTCAGCGAGACAGCTCTCGATTCACCCTCATCATAAAGTGCGGATACCGCATAAACCACATCCTCGCTGCAAATCATGGAGTCGCTGTAGCTATTGACTTTAAGCGGAGTCTCTGTCATAAGTTCCCCATCTCTATAAACATTGTATCCTTTCAGATTCAGAGCTACCTTACCGGCGGGAATATACTTCACATCGTCAATGTGTAGCATGAATCCATAGGTCTTGTCATATCTTATGGCGAAGTGTCTTGCCCCGTCAGGCAGGTCGAACTCGTAGCGCGTCCATGCCCCCGGTACGGCTTCTACTTTACCGGCTTCGACAAACTTATCCGGGTCGGTAGTGTCTTCAGTGGAATAAAGCAACTGGAAACTTTCCCGTGTCTCCGACTCGTTTATAGATCTTGCCATTAGCGATATGCGCTGTGCGCTACCACAAAGTTCGGGAGAGATTGCCCAGTCATCATTGGCTACATAGTTGAAATCACCTAAAGGCAAACAGAATAATGAAGATAGGTACTTATTGCCTGAAGCCGCTTTGAAAGAATTGTCGAGACCATCTAAAGAACTGTCGAGCACAAACCAGGATAACTCGGAATTGTAGTCGATTCCCGGCAACTGCACGTTCTGTATAGCTCCGACTCCGCTTCGGTCGCGATCGATGAATGTCCATCCATGTTCGCCGTTTTTGCTCCAGCTTGTCCAGCCCTCGAAATCTTCTGTTACGGGTTCTGGAGCACCGTTACCTGCGTCGGCCTCGTCCCAGCTGAGGCTTACTCCGTCAAGTGAAGCATTGCCACGAACGTTCTCCGGAAGAGGAAGCGGGAGGAAGTTGATCCGGACAACAGCATCGGCCGAGGTGTTGTTGTCGATGTTCTCATCCTCGGCATAGTCTATACGGACTTTGTAGATATTGTTTTCAGGCATGGCCACGTTTAGTTCGGTGTCAAACCCGAAGATGGCAGTCTTGCCCGGTTCAATGCGCCTGCCATTGAGTGAGGCTATCGCTTTGCCGTTACATTCGAGAGTTACAGTGTAATTCTCCGTTCCTAACAAGCCCACGTTCTCTACGCCGGTCTCGATGCGGAACTTCTCGGCAGGAGCTACCGACTGCGGTACGGTAATCAGACCGGCAGCAAGGTCGTTGCGGAAGGCATCGCTTACAGTGATGTTGTCTACAAGAGTAAACTGGCGGTTGCGTGTAACTCCACGTAACGAGAATTGGATATCTTTATCCTTGTAGGCGGAAAGAGGAATCAGGACCGGATACCAGCCGTCGGCCTCTCCAAGTTCTGACATTACCACGTTTCTGACTTCCTCAAAGCCGCTTCCGTCGCTTATGGAGATGTGAAGCTCATTGAGGTCTGGCGCAGCTCCCACTATATTGTAAGTGTAGAGCATCAGCATTGGATTGGAAGCACCTTTTAGCGATATCTTTCCACTGAAAAGGGATGCCGATGCACCATCTGACTGACCGAACATTCCTGCCATTCCCATGTCTCCGTCCTGCGCCGGAATTCCGGAATCATCTTTATAGAGACTCCACATGGCGTCTTCATCTTCAGGACGCATCAGAGACTTCGCATTTCCGCCGGAGTATGATTCCTTATAGGGAAGTGTATAGCTTTTGCCCACAGGTATGAACGGAGTAATAGCCATAAACGAGACATCGTAGTCCGTTACCGCCTTTATGGCATAGTATACAAACTTCTGGACTTTGTCGGCTCCGGGTACGGTATATATGAACTCCGAGCCTGAGAAACCTTCGGCCACGTTATATGGCTCGCCGCCGTTTGACTCATCGGCTGTGATTATGTCGTATCTTACGAGGTCCGGATTCAGGGGCGATCCATCCTCAGCCCGGTCTACAGGTTTCCATGAAATCTTTACTGTGCCGGGTGTCTCTGTCTCCTCGAGTTTTACCCATTCAGGGCGCGCAGGACAGTTGACTCCTACGAAGACTCTTGTCTCGGTCTGCTGTCCGGGTCCGAACTCATTGTAAGGTACAGCCTCGTAGATATAATAACCCGAAGCCGGCACATTATCGGTGTAGGTTACAGTCGAGCCGGGTGCCGGAGAAGAAATAAGCTTGACAAGCGAACCGTCTCTGCGAATCTCGATGCGGTCAATTTGGCTGAGAGCCTCGCCGGCAGCATTTAGAGAGGGCGCGGTGAAACTGATTTGGGCGCTGAGTGCGCCGTCATAGTCTCCTGTTACACGGAAATCATCAATTTTCGCCGGTACTCCGGTTCCGACAGGAGCCTCGATCGACATGGCGTCTACATATAGATACCATGACTCTTGTGCGGGAGTAACACAATGGACACCGATATAATATTTGCCATCGGTTTCCGGAGTGATATATCCGACATATTCGCGGCTTTCTCGGGTTTTGATCTGTGTTACGGGGAGAAGGGTGTTGGACAATCCGGCAGGAGTCGCCTCCGAACCCCACTTTATCTCAGCCATCTCGGGATTACCATTGTATGTGCGTAGTGTGGCGATGTACTTATAGGTAAGACCACCTTTCAGAGACACAGCCGGGGTGATGAGCCAGTCGTCGGTGTCGGAGGCACGGTTGAAGGTCGTTTTGAAAGCATTCTGCGACTTGTCCCATGCGAAGGTTATGTCATCTTTGTTCCCGTCGACGACGGTGTAGGGTTCACCCGCGCTTTCATCATTGAAAACGGTATTGAAAGGTGGCGTCAGCGACCCTGTCCAGAATCTGTCGCTTATGTACTCGTCGGAAGTTATGTCGTCATAGAAAGCACTGACCGAATAACTATAGGCTGTCAGATCACCTTCAGAGGGTAGGTTGTCTGTTATGCTCAGGTCTGCGGTACCGGAGGCGAGTAGTTTATCGTCGGGAATGCGGATTACTTTGTAGCGAAGGTTGGCTTTGTCAATGAAGCCACCGTTGAGCGAAGATTCCACTTTCTTCCACGTTAGCGTTACAGCATTTCCTGACCTCGTCGCGTTTACCACCGGCGCCGTCGGTTTGTCTTTGCCTATAAACAGTGTCTCTTCTATAGCCGGACTCTTGCCGGAGTTATTCGAGAGGGTCACTTTGAAAGACCTGAGGGCAGGCATGGAGAATGACACAGGAACGTTGACTTCGGTATTCCATGAACAGGAGCCATGGGCTACGATCTCATTGTCAGATTCAATAAGATATTCAAGAGGTCCGTTGCCCGGGGCACCGCCGAAAGTATTGGAGGGTGTGGTGAAAGATATTTCTCCCGAGAGAGCTCCGTTCGGGAAAGAGAATTTCAGGTCGGTTGGCGCGTCGGGGGCGTTATCATCGGCTTCCGGCATTCTTATGAACATACCCACCACCTCCTGGTTCTTAGGAAAGTGGTATATCAGCTCGGCTTTGGCTGATGTGGTATCAATCTCATAGAGCGAGCCATCGGTTCCGATCGTTACTGCATAGAAGAGGCGCCCTGAGCGCGGATCGATGCATGCTGATGAAGGATTGGTCGCAGCAAGGCCGGTTGAACCCACCTTAGTCATTTTGCCATCTGTCTTGGAGACGGTGTAAAGGTCTCCAAGGTCATCTATGGCATATATGGTTCCTGTTCGGGATACAGCCACAGCACTCCACATTCTCTGCAAATCGCAGATACGGTTGCGGGTAAGAGTCTGGTAGTCAACCGTGCCGAATACATATCCGTTGTTGGAGTCATTGCGGAAACAGCCATATACTTTGCCGTCGGTGGAGTCATAGGCTACGCCGGTGGAGATCACCGGTACATCGGCATAATAGAAGTTGCGCTCGGCCCAGGTATCGGCATCATATTCGCATACATATACGAAAGGAGTACCGGAAAAGTCAATGAAATAGCATGACCAATAGGAGTTGCCTACCAGTACGCCTCCTGCCGATGAGTCGATATGCTTGTCGCCGAGACGCACGAAGTCCATGTCTTCCGAAGTTGGTATGCGGTACATACCAACCTCGTTTTCCTGCTGAGTCCATCCGTCGGCATATATCACGCTGCCGTAGATCTCCGGCATATTTGTCGCAGCTGCGCTGATTGCAGGTGCGGCCGCCACCAGAAAGGCTGCGGTAACAGATGTTTTTAATACGTTCATCAGAATGGTTATTTTGCTATTATCTTGATTCTTTCATTTCCGAGACATACTATGTATGCACCCCCGGGAAGAGTAGTCTCGATCATGTGTGCAGATGAACTTAGCATTACGGTGCCGTCAAGTGCGACCACGGCAACCGGAACTCCTGCAGGATTGGATATTGAAAGGGTATTCCCGGTCAGGATAATTGCAGAGGCTTCGGTAACATCCTTGACACCTACATTAAGAGAATCGATAATGAGTGTTCCTGTCAGTTCGGGAGAGCGTTGATTGTCAAGAGTGAGGTTACCCTGAGGGAAGCTGAACTTATATATTCCATCGGCCAGTTCCTGATCGAAAGTTACGGTCATGGTCGGACGTTCACCGTCATTTGATACGGAAATGGCAGAGGATTTCGCTGTAACTCCCAGCTCATCGCATACCAGTGTGGCATCATCGTCATTACAGTAATATGCTTTGGAAATTTTTTCAGCGTTTGTGAAAGTTACGGTAATTTCTTTGAGCGATTCTACCGGAGTATTTTCTTCAGGGTCGAATTTGTATTTGAATTCTAAATCATATACAACAGAGTAGTTTATTGCCGGGGATGGGAAGCCCTCTACGGTAAATGCGCCCTTAGGTGCCAGAACCTGTATTATGGAGCGCATGGTTATCATGGCCTTCGGAATACGTATTGAAACCGAATTTCCGGCTACATCGATTTGATAACCGTCGTTCGAGAAATCGCCAGTCGCTTTGGCCATTGGTCGGCCGTTGAGTAAGATTGTAAATTCAGCGCCTTCGGTAGCCGGCTCAAGAGATATTGTTGAAGCCGAACTGCCGAAGTCGAAAGATATGCTTATGTTGCCAAGAGAAGGAATAACTTTCTCGGCTCCGTTTGCCGGAGTGCAGGTATAAGTGAATTCCATATTCTCTACAACTTTGTATGTGGCGGAGATCGCGGGGCTTTCTATCAGGGCTTGCCCTTCCTCGGGGTTGTTATTGAGTATTCCCGCCGGTATGGAAAGGTGATACTCACCCGGGGTGGAGATAGTTTCGCCAGTCGTGGCCTCGGGGTCGGAGTTGAAGAGCAGATTCCAGTTGCCGTATTCACCGTTCAGTTCCACGCAGTGATATATGGTGGAGCCGCAAGAGAGGGTTATTCCTTTCCATTTTTCAGGGTCTGCCACTACTATGTCGTTGTAAGTGACCTTAGGAAATTTCAAAACTATGTTGGTTATACGGGCGAGATCCTTTTTACCGTCGGGCGACAGTGTGTAGCTTGAGAGGTAAGTCTGTTCCGCCGCGTTAGGGTCTACGGTGTATTCTGCCGTCAGGAGTGGGTTCGTGGGGTCGGTATCGAACCATGGTTCTATTGCACCTGCTTCCACGGTAAGGGTATAATTACCGGGCGTTGTAATCTCATTAAACTTCAAAGTGCCTTCTTGCATGAAATTCTGACCATAGCTCAGATCAAAACCGGTACATGGGAATATTTCCTGCGTTTCGTTGTTGGTGATGTATACCTTCTGTGTCTCCACACCATTGGCCATGTAGCCGAAATTTATGTCAATTTTAGAGATTGACTTAAGTGAGCTCCCGGAAGCGGGGTCAAAAGAATAGGCGCTTGCCAGCATGGGTATGAGCAACGCAAAGAGTAGGCTGTAGAGTTTACGCATATTTATTAATTTAAGGTTGTTATACTTTCTTAACAAAGGAATTTATGCAAATATAATAAATATACTTATACACGCAACCCTCTATCTGCTATTTTATCGTAGTTTGAATGTTTATGAAAACATTATAAGCACGTAAGGATAAGTCAGAGGGGCTCCTTGGTTGGATGGACACTACCTCTGAGGTACTTTAGAAACTTACCTGAAGCATTGTCTGCAGGCGGTTGTCGTGGTTCGTCAGGCCCGACATGTCGCGGCGACTGCCGTAGATGTATTCGAGACCCCAGGAAAGAACCCGATTGAAATTGTAGAATACATTGCCTACTACGTAACAGGCATATTTGTATTGGTCTCCCCATAGAGTTTCACCGCCCTGATATTCTTTTGGGTAAGCACGCAGATAACTGAAAGTCCCTGAGCAGTAAAGTTTCTTCGTGATGTTGAATTGCAGACCTATGTATCCGCCCCAGGCCTTTACCGGTTTCAGTCTGCCTTCCTGCGCCGGGTCGGGTGTCAAGTCAAGGTCCTGGCCGTTGAGGTCTTGGAAATATGAGGCTATGCCGTTGCCGTAACATGCCTGGTAATAGGCAGTGAGCCATTGCGCCGGCTGAACCGTGCCACTGAGCTTTACGCCCCAGCCCACCGCATTACGGTTCTTGTCGGCCTGATTGTCGCGATAGGTTATGTTGCGTAGCATACCCGACAGACGTATTCGAGAATTTTCAGTGAAAGCCCATTGCAGATAAGCCGGTATGTCGGGTACCCGCTGTGAGACCTCGCCTGTATATGCTCCGGTAGTATAACTTGCCTGAGGCATTTCGATACCAGCCCCTACACTGAAATGCTTTCCGAAAGAATGGCGGTAGTCGATCACTCCGTTGGGAATGGCCGTGAAGGCATTCGGACCCTCGTAATCTATTGTAGGAGGAGCGGCGGCCATGTCGGAAAACAGACTGTAGTCGTATCCGACGGTGAATCCCCGATATTTGATATAGGCGTAAACCAGATTGAATCCATAATCATTGCCATTGATCAGATTGAAGTTGAAGTAAGCTCCTATACGGTTAGGATTGTCAGGCATCGCCACGAAATTCACAGAAAGACCGCTCTGCATCGCGCTGAACTGCACCAGCGCGTCGTTCCCCTTCTCGGGATGCATAGGTATGGCCGAGGTGGCGAACTCGTTCGCATTGTGGATCGGCGAACCGAAATCATAGCCAAGTGTTGTTTTCACTTGCCCTCCAATCCCGAGGTAAAATGATTTGTTTTTGCCTACGATGGCAAACCGGGGGGCATCGGGAATGTTGTAGGCTGCCGGCGAATTGGCTTTAAATGCTTTCTCGACCTCCGTGGAATCTATATTATCGGTTTTATTGATAATATCTATCGGGGATGTGTCGGAGTGGGCTGGATGGGCCTCCTGCGCCATTGCAGGGACTGCACACATGGCATAAATGCCGAGAGGCAGGTAATATATTGTTTTCATTTAAATTGTGTTTAAGATGAGATATGCTTTTGTGGCATGTTGAATTAATCGCCACTTACCTGAGTCGGTTCTTTACTGAAATACTCTTCAGGTACGCCGAAGGCAAATGAATTATGACATAAGCGGACTATGATGAAGAATATCACTGCAAGTATCGCATTGAGAATGAACGCAAATCCGGAGACAGCCCCTGCATGGAGAAGCGAACGCAGCCCGTCGATTATAAACGGAGTTAAAACAACCGAAAGATAATTCGCTGCCAGAACGAATGAGAGGGCCAGTGTGGATTTCTTCTGGTTCTTAACCGTGCGGCTCGCTTTGTCGTAAATCAACGGTTGGCATATTCCATAGCCGAGACCGCTAAGAGAAGCTCCGACGCACATTGCCCATGGTTCACGGAATATGGCGAATATACCCAACCCGATCGCCATGATTAGCGCCGATACCACGAAAGTGGAACGTTTGAGCAGACGCAGTATCCACGGAAGGGCAAAACCGGGTATGAAGATAAAGAGGAAATAGAGAGATGTCACCGTACCTGATAGCGTGGAACTCCAATCTTTTTTCTCCACTATAAACGGACAATAATAAGAGATGACTATAGTGGCATAGGAGATGAAGAAATATGTGCAGATGACCGATACGATACGCTTGACATAGAAACCGTCTAAGATTTTCCCTTCGTGTGCCGGCTTATCAGGGCCGGATGCCGCAGGTAACGCGGCTGCCGTAGGGACGGAGTCTACCAGATCGGAAGAGGGGATGTTTTTCAGTCCCCGGATCATGGTAAGTGGAATAAGCGGTATCAGATATACCATAAACGGCATGTGCCAGTTTCCATGACTGAGCCACCCTACGGCATATGTAGCTATCACCAGTGTGGCGTTTGATATTCCCGACTGACGTCCCATTTCCTTCATCCTGAATTTCCCTGAGAATACATCGGCGATAAGGCCGGTAGAGAAAGGGATGATGAGTCCGGCCCCGACCCCTACAAGGCAGCTTATCACAATAAGTTCGGCCATACTTGAGGAGAAGAGATAAGCTATACCGGCGACAGCATAGATTATCAGTCCCCACATCACGACAGTCCTTTTATGCGGGGTCAGCGATAGTTTTCCGGAAAGTAATACGAAAGGTATTATCAGCAGGTTCGGAAGTATAGTGAGCAGCTGTTCCTCCAGTTGGGATGTGCCAGGGAATATTGTTTCCAGCGAGCCGAGCATAGGGGATATGGCAAGTCCCGGCAGATTCACCACCAGCGAAAGGGAGAGAATGGATGCGGCTGTGAATCTGCTTACGGGTATTTTACCGGTCTGGATAGCCATGGGTATAATTATTTATGTGAATCTTGATCGGCGGTTTTGTCAACCGGCTTATCTGTGGATTCCGCGATAGGACCGTGAGGCTGTATGCTGAGATCTGTGATTTCTCCTACAGTTTTTATAGATACGGGACCCAACTCACCGTCTTCCCATTCCATAGCGCGGCGTATCTGCATTTCCGTAGGCTGATATCCTTCGGGCCATTTCGATACCTCAGAGGGACGGCGACCTTCAATCTCCCAGTTGAAAGGCTGGAATGTAGTTGCCGGATCTCGCCATTGCGGTTTGCGCTTTGCATAGACAATGAATGGGAAGATAAGGAAGATAGCAGATCCGGCAAGGAGAATCAGTATGTATACAGCAGGGCTGCCGGTATTGATCTGCGACGGTGGAACGAAGCTGAGTACCATAGCCAAGACCGCACCGGCTATCCCGAGCAGGGCGACGAACCATTCGCCGAATTTACCACCCGGCACGCGGAATCCGCGTTTGCGGCGAGGTTCGGTGCGACGCAGCCGCAGGAATGACACATAGATTATAATTACCATCACCAGATATATGATTGTGGACATCTGGCTCAGAATCTGATATGCCGACTGTACACTGGGAAGCGCTATAAGCACCAGCGCGAGAATTGTTACAAATATACCCTGTATCCAAAGAATGGGTACTTGAATACCGTTCTTATTGGTTTTCTGTAGCTTGCGTGGCAGATATCCTGCTTTACCTACCGACAGGATACCTTGTGAGGGGCCTGCCACAACCACACTTACCTGACCGATCACTCCAAATGTAATCAGAAGTGCCATTATATGTCCCATCCACGGGCAGTGTATAGAAGCCCATAGATCGTTATAGGCGATAAGTAATGAGGCCAGAAGATTAATTTTTTTCTCAGGAATTACAAAGCCTATGGCAAGAGTACCTCCGATGAACACTATCAATATGGTTACTACCGCGATCAACATGGCGCGGGGGAACGTCTTCGAGGGGTTGGGCATCGATGTTACATGAACAGCCTGCATCTCCATACCGGCGAAAAAGAGGAATATCGATGCAGCCAGTACAATGGTTCCGAATTTTGAAAAGTCAGGCCAGAACGGTTGACTTGCGTCGATGTTGTTGACGTGTCCGGTGCAGATATATATGGCACCGAGGATTATCAGCAGAGCGGCAGGGATGATTGTTCCGAATAAACCACCGAATGTAGAGAGCTTATTGGCGTATTTCATGCCCCTGAAAGTATTGAATGTACTCAGCCAATATACAGCCAGCACCACTACAAGCGTGTATATTACATTCGATGCCAAAGTCTTGTCAAAAGTCTCGGGCCAGAATATATAGGCGAGCGACACGGCACCGAACATGAGTACAGCCGGGAACCATATCACTACCATCTGCCAGTCATAATACATCGCGGCCCAGCCCCAGCGAGGACCGAAGGCTTCGGAACACCAGCGGAACACACCACCTTCTTTGGTGTAAGTGGAAGCGAGTTCGGCACATACGAGTGCGTATGGCACAAGAAAGACGAGGGCTGCGAAGACGTAGTAGAATATTGACGTATAGCCATATTCAGCCTGAGATGCGAGTCCACGTAGACTGACTATATTGGTGATGATCATAATGGCCATCGCCCCCATAGAAAGCGTGGCGACGGCTTTTTTCTTTTTAAGTCCCTGGGTTGTGGTTGCCCCCGGAACCGTTGTGGAATTGTCTGACATAGTATATTAATTTAAGAATTGTCTGCAAGTTTTTTTATACAATATATAACGTCTTTACCGCATTGTTGGATTGATAGGAGCGATCGGAATTGCAGATTTTTTGTAAAAACCGCGGCGTCGCTAACAATTTGCAGACTAATACTGAAAAATGGGAGAATGCACGAAGTCCCGGCGCAGATTCCCATAATCTGCGCCGGGACTCATCTCTTTTAAATAATCTTTCTGTAGAATAATGCCTTCACACTTTCAGTCATCCTGTGGGGTGTGCCGGCAGAGTTCTGTTTATTCTCCGGCGGGGAAAGCCTGGGCGATACGTGTGCCGACGTTGTAGTGGACACCCGGTTGCGCGGTGATGCTCACATTCGAGTCACGCTGGAACACCATTACGATGTCGGAACCACCGAACTGGAAGTAGCTTATTTCTTCACCCTTACGGAGGAACTTGCCTTCCTCGGCCGTTACGATGATTGAAGATACCTGCGCCATACCCATCGGAAGAACGGCTACTTTACCGATTTTTGATTCGATTATGATCACGCCACGGGTCTGCATGAACTGATATCCGGCTTCGTCGAGTGCCTCAAGTTTACGGCGTACGATATGTGTTCGTCCCTGAGGATCGCCTTCGATAGGTACAGCCTTGACACCCAGCCAAGTAGTACCCTGAATTTCACGGGCTTCCAGTACCTTGCCTCCTACAGGAGCATGCTGGCGATGGTAATCTGTGGTATTCAGGAACTGATGGATAAAGATACCGCCGTCGAACTCGTCTTTGTATTTCGAACCTTCGAGCAGTTCTTCGATACTCCATTCCAGACCTTTGATATTGACTTTCGACTCTGCGTTGACTTCCCACTGGCCGTCGTTTGTCGAGTCGGCAGGAGATGTGATGACGTGGTCATCGTTTATTGCGGCGATGGGACGGTAGCCAGGTTTCGTACGGCGTGCGAAGAACTGATTGAAAGTCTTCCATCCACCTTTAGGCATCTCATAAGCACCCATATTGTACCGGGGTGCGTTATAGTATGACTGCACTGCTGCTTCGTCAAGCGATCCGGGTTCATCCATCCATGCACCGAATGCTGTTACATATTTACGCATCCATGTGGAGAGTGGGCTGAGCGGAGGCATTTCGTTGTCTTTCAGCTTCGAAGGGATAATCGGGGTCTGCAGTTCCTTCACAGGGCTCTGATCGAGCAGGTAGTAAAATGTGGTAACTGCTGTGTATACCGCTGTGCCTTCGCGGTTCTCAACGGGTATCCATGAGAGGCTGTTTTCAAGCCACTGGTAGTAGTCATCAAGAGTCTTGATGTTTTCATATTCGATCGTGTTCGCATCGTGACAAGCCTGTAACGCCTTCTCGAATTTGTCTTCCCATTTATTCTTGGCGATCATGTCGATGAGTTCTTGAACGATGGGACTGAATTTCTGTGCCATTTTTTCAGTGTTTTAGATAATGTGTAGTGTAAAAAATTGTGTTTTCCGTAGTAACTGTCATTATAAATATAAGGGGATCGCCTGAAGGCTGCTCCGTTACAAATCACGGTTGCTTACGTTTTGACATTATAACAAGGGCATGTGCAAATGGTTTGTTTTTTATTGGTGATAAGGTGGGTATTTAACATTCATTGCACAAAAATAACATCAGGAGCCCTCGCTTTAATTGAGGGCCCCTGATGTGTAAAGTATTTACGATGAGTGATTTTATGAATCAATCAAATGAATAATCCGGATGTGGTTCCAAGCCGTTCTAAGGAGGGAGCTAATTATTTTTTATCGTTTTCAGGAGGGAACCTGTTGGGGAAAGACCAATGCTGGCGCGGATGGCTCATGGCCCATATCACGAGTATTATACCTAACAATATGAATGGTATGCTGAGCATCTGACCTAAGTTCATGCCATATTTGTCTATCATGGCCAGCTCAGAGGCAACCTGTACGTTCTTGACGTATTCTATCAGGAAACGGCTGCCGAATATCCAGATGAAGAAAATGCCTGTAATAAGCCACGGACGTTCTTCGGCATTCTTTTTCCAATACATCCACATCAGCAACCCGAACAAGGCGAAGTAGCACAGAGCTTCGTATATTTGCGTGGGATGAGCAGGGAGTGTCGCGCCGTCTCTTACGAATATGAAGCCCCAGGGTAAATCGGTCGGTCCGCCGTAGATTTCAGAGTTCATCAGATTACCAAGTCTTATAAGACCACCGGTCAGCGCAATGGGGATCACTATCTTGTCGAATACCCACGATGCCGGCTTCTTGCTGACGCACCACGAGAATATCAGCAGAGCTATTATATTGCCTATCGTGCCGCCATGACTGGCCAGACCTCCTTCCCATATAGCGAAAATCTTGGCCGGATGCTGCGAATAATAGTCCCATTCATAAAAGAAGACATGTCCTAATCTGGCGCCGACAACCGTACCTACGATGAGGTAGATAAGCAGAATTCCCAACCAGGATTCTGGAGCTCCCTCATGCTTGAACATTTTGGCCACAATGTTGTAGCCGATATAAAATCCCAACGCAAATGCCAGACCGTACCATCTTACTGATACGGGTCCGAGCGAGAATAACACCGGATCGGCGTTCCAGACTATAAAATCGAGCACTGTTTTGATGTTTGTTAGTTCAATATTCCGCAAAGTTAATAAAATGTCCCTACCAACTTACCGGTCAAAGCATAAATAAAATTGTATTTAAGAGTAAACACCCTCTCGGACTCCGGATATAGCTATCCCAACAGTACATCGAGCATCATCATAAGGGCGAATCCGACGGCGAATCCTATTGTTCCCATATTCGAATGTTCTCCTTCTTGCGTTTCGGGTATCAATTCCTCGATTACGACATATAGCATCGCTCCGGCTGCGAACGACAGCAGATAAGGGAGTATCGGAACCACAATCGAAGCGAGCAGTATCGTGATTATTGCCGCTGCAGGCTCTACGGCTCCGCTGAGTGATCCTATCAGAAAGGAGCGGAAGCGAGTGTTGCCGTCGGCCCGTAGCGGCATGGATACTATAGCGCCTTCAGGAAAGTTCTGGATGGCAATGCCTATCGACAAGGCTATGGCACCGGCCATTGTAAGATAACTGCTGTGTTCAAGAGCTCCGGCTAATGCCACTCCCACCGCCATTCCCTCGGGAATATTGTGGAGGGTAACGGCAAACACCAGTTTTGATGTGCGCGAAAGATGGCTTTTCGGCCCTTCGCTTTCACTATCGTCGATGTGTTGATGAGGTACGACCACATCGAGTACAAGCAGGAACAGCATACCGAGAAGGAACCCGGAGAGGGCAGGTACTACCTTCATGAATCCTTCCTCGCCGGTCATCTCCATAGAGGGTATGAGCAATGACCACACCGATGCCGCTACCATGATTCCTGCTGCAAATCCCGTAAGAGCTTTACGCACATAAGGCGGCATCTCCTTTTTCATCAAAAGGACACACGCGGCTCCGGCGACGGTGCCCGCAAATGGCAGTGCCAATCCTATAGCAAGTCCGTTCATACTCAAATAACACCCTTTATCCGGGTTTGTTTTTATTTGCAATCAAGAAGTAGACGCAAGGCTTCGGCCATTTCTTCGGGCGGTGTTGCAGAACTCCCTTTGTTAAAGCTTTTGAGAATTGAATGTTTTGAAC
>ERZ836877.455-NODE-455-length-71604-cov-15.222239_pt1 | contig 71604 bp, 53 predicted proteins | sample MGYA00519469_ERZ836877 | MGnify/ENA primary metagenome ERZ836877 (study PRJEB31850, sample SAMEA3708809) | human gut metagenome | biome: human gut; feature: human-associated habitat; material: faeces | place: China | collected 2014 ...
CTTCTCCCCTTCAAGAAGTTGGACTCACTGCTTTATGTTTTAGCGGACAGTAATAAAAAGCAATAAAGAGTCGCCTCGTCTAATCAGACGAGATGATTCTTTATTGCTTTTGTTTTGGCTGAATAGTTACCGTATTAGCCGCAATAGTTAACAAGAGTTAAACTATTGTCATAGTTATTGTAACTACAAAAATAGTTATTACATTTGCCGTATCAAACTACAAAAATAGTTATGGCAAAGAAACCGAAAGATCAGCTTACCCCCAAGGAAGAGGAACTAATGCAGCTCCTATGGCAGCACGGCCCGATTCTCATCAGCCGGCTTCTGGAACTCTATCCCGACCCCAAACCTCACTTCAACACGGTGTCGACCGTCATGCGCCGCCTCGAAGCCAAAGGCTTCGTTGACCATACCAGCGAGGGCGGCTCATTCCGCTATTTCGCGAAGGTTGCCAAAGAATATTTCCGAAATCGCAGTCTGGGCAATTTCATCAAGAATTACTTCGGCGGCAGCTACTACGGTGCCGTGTCGGCCCTCGTTGCCGACGACAAAATCTCGTCCGACGAACTCAAAGAATTGCTCCGGCTCGTAGAGCAAAAAAACAAATAATCATGGGCTTACTCCTCTCATACTCTATAATCAGCGGGCTGATACTGCTCGCGCTTTATCTGGCCTATCGCCTATTCCTGGCACGGGAAAACCAGCACGGCTTCAACCGCGGTGTCCTCCTCGCCATCTACCTCATAGCGTTCGGCATCACGCCTTTCATCATCCCCTCCTCGGAAATCGACCTCATTCCCGCATCACAGCCTGCCGCCGGGGGCGCGCAGTCCATCACCCTTGAAGGCCTCGATATCGCCGCGTCCGAAATCACACCTGCGGCCCGGCCCCTGTGGGCCACCTTCCTGCTGTGGCTCTATCTTGCAGGCATGATTGCCGTAGCGGTAAAGACCGTCATCACATGGGCGCGGCTGATCCGCGTAATCCGTTCGTGCGAGAAGATACGCCGTGACGGCTACACCCTCGTAATCACTGACAGCGAGCGGTTTGCACCCTTCAGCTGGATACGTTACATGGTCCTGAGCCGCAAGGACTACCTAAGCGACAGCAGCGCCATAATAGCCCATGAGCATAAGCACATAGCAGCGCGCCACTGGATCGACCTCCTCGTAGCCCAGGCCGTATGCATCGTCAACTGGTTTAACCCCGCCGCCTGGCTCATGCGCGACGAACTCATGCTCGTCCACGAATATCAGGCCGACATGGCAGTGATTGACAGCGGCAACGATGCCCGCCGGTATCAGATGTTATTAATCAGAAAAGCTGTTGGCGCCAGATTCCCGTCCTTAGCCAACAGCCTGAATCATAGTAAACTTAAAAAACGTATCACCATGATGTACAAACAAAAGAGTGGTGCAGGGCGCAAGATGAAAGCCCTCGCACTTGTGCCGGTGCTCGCAGCAGCACTCGCAGTAGTAACCGTTCCGGCCCTGCGCGCCGCAGTTTCCACAATCAGCACAGCGGATATTTCCGTCGGCAAAAATAACGAAAATACCGCAGCCGACAAAATCACCGTCAAGCAATTTAAAGTGGTCAACATCAACAACGACGGCCGACAGACCACAGTCACGATCAGCGGCAAAGGCCTCGGCAACGAACTCACCGTGTCTGGAGGCACCTACACCTCAGCCGGCAAGACCTATCAGGCCAGCGCCCTGTCATCAGACATGACCGACGGCAATGCCACCATCACCGCCACCTTCCCCTGCTCCGACGAAAAATTCGGCCAAAAAATGACATTGATCGTCAACGGCAGCGAGATCCCCTTCTCCCTCGAAGATCTTAATGGCACCGTGGTAAGAGTAAACAAAGAATCATCCGATCCCGCAACCGTCATCGTAAGCGGAGGCACCTCCATCACCTCACTTACCGACATGAAAATTTCCATCGACGGTCACGAGGTCACCGAAGATGAACTGAAAAACCTCCCCACCGATAAAATCAAATCTATAAACATCGACAAAAAATCCAACCGCATAGAGATAACCCTACAGTAACCCCTTCCAAAACAGCTATTTCATACAACAATGCTGCCTCGTCTGATGCGGGGCAGCATTTTATATTGTAGCAATATTCAAATAGGTATAAAAAAATTGATTGTCTCCCGACAATCAACCTTAGTTAACCTTAAATCTAATACCATGAAAAACACATTGCAAAGGTAAGGCCTTTTACAAACCCCACCAAACATTACAGCCAAAAAATTCATCAATTTAACATGTTTTTACCATACAAATCACCGTATAATGCCTCAACACCTGCATTTTGCCACTTTTTCAGGTTTTTAGTAGCAAAATGCCACTCCCGGACATATTACACACGACCCCCCGCAAATCAGCTTCCAAAACACTTTTTAACACACCAAAATCAGCACCACTAAACTACTGATTACCAATAAATAAAAAATCTTGCCGAGCCAAAGCCCGGCAAGACTGTTCAAAACACTTTCAGATTTATATGATTCAGGGTAAAGGATTATCCTATCAGGCTGTGGCCTGTCATCTCCTTGGGCTGGGGAAGGCCCATGATGCTGAGGATGGTGGGAGCCACATCGGCAAGCTTGCCGGGTTCAACGGTGGCATCCTTGCGCTCGGTCACATAGATGCAGGGCACGGGATTGAGTGAGTGTGCGGTGTTGGGGGTGCCGTCGGGGTTAACGGCGTTGTCGGCATTGCCGTGGTCAGCGATGATGATTACTTCGTAACCGGCCTTCTTGGCGGCCTCTACGGTATCCTTCACACACTCGTCGACGGCTATAACGGCCTTCTCGATAGCCTCATACACTCCGGTGTGGCCTACCATGTCGCCGTTGGCATAGTTCACCACAATGAAGTCATATTTCTCTGTACCGATAGCCTCAACGAGTTTGTCGCGTACCTCAAAGGCGCTCATCTCGGGTTTGAGGTCGTAAGTGGCTACCTTGGGCGATGCCACGAGGATACGTTCCTCGCCTTCGTAGGGGGCTTCGCGTCCGCCGTTGAAGAAAAAGGTCACATGGGCATACTTCTCGGTCTCGGCGATATGGAGCTGCTGTTTGTCAAGCGACGACAGATACTCGCCGAGGGTATTATTGACGTTCTCTTTGTCAAAGATGATATGCACACCGGTAAACGAAGCATCGTAAGGAGTCATGCAGTAATACTGCAGGTCGGGCACGGTGGTCATGCCGGCTTCGGGTATATCGTGCTGTGTCAAGGCTATGGTGAGCTCCTTGGCGCGGTCGTTGCGGTAGTTGAAGAAGATCACGGCGTCGCCCTCCTTGATGGTACCGTCGACGGTGGAGTTGTTGATCGGCTTTACGAATTCGTCGGTCACATCCTCGTCATACGATTCCTGCATGGCCTTCACCATGTCGGTGGCCTGCTTGCCTTCGCCTTTCACCAGGAGGTCATAAGCCACTTTTACGCGCTCCCAGCGTTTGTCGCGGTCCATGGCATAGTAGCGGCCGATGATCGAGGCGATGACGCCGGCGCTCTTGGCGCAGTGGTTCTGAAGCTCCTCTATGAAGCCTTTGCCGCTGCGGGGATCGGTGTCGCGGCCGTCCATGAAGCAGTGGATATACACTTTCTCGAGACCGTAGTGCTTGGCAATGTCGCAGAGCGCAAACAGGTGGTCGAGCGACGAATGCACACCGCCGTTGGAGGTCAGACCCATGAAGTGAATGGCTTTGCCGTGCTCCTTGGCATAGCTGAACGCGCTCTTGATTTCGGGATTTTCAAGTATCGAGCCGTCGGCACATGCCTTGTTGATCTTCACCAGATCCTGATAAACCACGCGGCCGGCGCCGATATTGAGGTGGCCCACCTCGGAGTTGCCCATCTGGCCGTCGGGCAGACCCACGTTCTCACCGCTGGCCTGCAGCTGCGAGTGAGGATAGGTTTTCAGAAGGTAATCCCAATAGGGTGTGGGAGTTGAGTAAATCACGTCGCCCTTCGAATGGTTGCCGATGCCCCATCCGTCGAGAATCATAAGTAAAGCTTTCTTACCCATTATATATATCTGTTTATTGGTTATAATATCGCCTTTATAGGTTAAATATCGTTTCAGCTGCAAAGTTAGCATTTTTTTCACTACCTTTGCCGATAATTAATCTTAAATAGATATATAGATATGAAGCGTAAACTCACCCTTCTCATTATAGCTCTGGCAGCACTCGTATCATCATCTTCGGCCATGGCGGAGTTCCGTTACGGCGCTACAGCCGGCGTCAACGTCACCGACCTCAACTTCAAGCAGGACCTTTTCACCGTTGACAAGAGCGTCGGTTACTCGGCCGGAGCCGTGGGCGAGCTTATGTTTCCAGGCATTGGCTTCGGCATTGACCTGGGTCTGTACTACGAACAGCGCGGCGCCACGCTCCATCTCGGACAGCGCGAAATGTGGGCTTCTCAGGGATTCGGCACGGAGCGCTCCTATCTGCATTATATCGTCATTCCCATTCACTTGCGATTCAAATACACCAATCTCGGCGGCTTTGAGGATAAGGTGGCACCGTTCATCTACGCCGGCCCCTCGGTAGGTATCCTCGCCGGTCACAGCAAGGTGTCATGCATGGACTACGCCGCCGGCGAACTCGGCGTCGACGTGGGTCTGGGCGCCGAGCTCTTCCGCAAATGGCAGGTGTCAGTGGCCTACAACCACGGCTTCACCTACGCCCTCAAGGATAAGACGCTCACCAATTTCTCGGCCCGCAACACCACATGGGCTGTCCGCGTGGCCTATTTCTTCTAAGCAGTAGTCTGAGCCGCAGGCGCTTCGGGTCGCAGCGATTTCACATCGTTGCCTGAAGGAGCGTTGTAGAGTCTCAGACCGAATTTCGGACAAACGGCTGCCACATGCTCGAATATCTCGCTCTGCACGGCCTCGTAGGCTGTCCACGCCGTGGTGGTATAGCAATAGATCTGCAGCGGCATGCCGTTGCCGTCAGGAGTCATCACGCGCACCAGTATCTGCTGATCGGTGCCGATAAGCGGATGATGCAGAAGGTAATAACACATATATGCGCGCATCAGGCCGAGGTTGGTCTGCGTGGTGCCGTTCACGGTGGCCACCCCGGGATCGTAAAACGCTCCGCTCTTGGCCACTTTATCCACGAATTCCTTCATCCCCGGCAGGTCGATGACGCTGTTGATCATCTCCGGAGTGGCGGGCTTCACTGAATCGACGTCGAATATCACCGAACGGCTTATCAGCCGGTAGCCGCTGTCACTCATCCCGCGCCAGTTCTGAAACGAGGTGCTGATCAGGGTGTAAGGCGGTAGCGTCACTATCGTATTGTCCCAGTTCTGGACCTTCACGGCCGTTAGACTCATGTTCACCACTATGCCGTTGGCTATGGTCGACGGCACCACAATCCAGTCGCCGATTCTCAGCATATCGTTCTGCGACAGCTGCACTCCGGCCACAAACCCGAGTATGCTGTCCTTGAATATCAGCATCAGCGCCGCCGCAAAAGCGCCCAGACCGGTCAGAAGTACAGCCGGACTTTTATCAAGAATCACCGACCCCATGATTATCACCGATATCACCCACACCACGCCGGTGCAGATATTGAGTATGCCCCCCAAGGGCAGATTCTTGGTGTTTTCTTTCTTGTCGTAGGTGGTCCACACGAAGCGTATCACGGTATTGACGGCCATCGTGATCACAATAATCAGATAGACCTCCACTCCGGTACGGAATATTCTGAGAAGCAGCGATGTGGAGTCAAAAGCAAACGGCAGCAGACCGAGGATCACCAGCGGCGGTATGACATGGCTGCAGCGCGAGAGTATGTGCTGTTTGAGCATATCCTCGCCCCACTGGGTATGACGCCATTTCAGCAGTTTGCGCATTACCCAGAGCACCATCTTCCTGATTGTCCAGCCCAATAACAGTGCCATTGCCACTATGGCTACCACATAGATAACCTCTTCGGTCATCTCATCACGTTTTAGACCGATTTTATCCAGGAAATCACGGATGGTTTTCAGCAGCCACGCGGCCACTTCATGCGACGGAATAAGGCCTCCGCTCAATAATGCAGTGATCATATCTCACAAATAATAGTTGACGTTTGACTTTATAACATCCCTTTGAAAACAAAAGTTTTTGTATCTTTACGCCATGATTTATTATCTGTTAAACTATAATAATTTACCATGTAAACTACCCTGATATTGTCTTTACAACATAATTTATTAATTCAACCTTTCAACTATCTATGTCATGAATTTAAAAGAACAAAAAACAGCGCTGTTTGAAAAAATCAAGGACAAGGCATTTGTTTACGACAACATACCATGTTATGTCAACGACAAAGAGGATATAATGCCGTCTTACCGCCGCTGCCCGAAGTGTGGCCATGAAATAATGACCGTCCGCGTGTGTTCTCCAGCGCATTACTGGCAGAACATGTGCGGTAGGGAAGGACTTGTTACAATATGCAGTCATTGTGGCGAACAGGGGGATTTCAAACTTTTAAAAATGAACTGAGCAATCCTAATTTATGAGTCACGATTACATAAACGACCTTTTCGGTAGATTTAGAAAGGGTAAAAAAACTAAATTTTCAGATCTTGAGGCTAAGGCTGTGGAGCTTATGAAAAAAATCCTGAATAACGATATTGAATATGATGAGTTTTTCACAGGATTCAGCGGACTTATAAACGAGTTCAATGCGCTTTGCGGCAACGTGATTGATCAGGACACCCCTTTATGGTTCAACTCGTTTAGTGCTAATGTTTTCTTGCGCTGGAGAAATTGGCATATCTTAAGAAAAACCTTCAAGGAGCACCCGGAGCAGTTCAATACGCCTGAATTGTTGTCTCAATATAAGGGTATTGAATCAATGAATTATGATGGGTGGCTGAAAGGAAAGATAAAGTATTGTTTGGACAATCTTTAGAGAATTATTCGATAAGTGTGTAACAGTTTTTCTGATGGCATTAATGGCTGCGCGGCCGCATGCTTTTTGTAATTTTACCCCATGAACCCCTCGCCCGACCTTTCCGCTCCGCTGCCCGAAGGCAATCCTTTCGGCAGCCCTATGTATCTGATGGCCAAACCGGCCGGAGCAGCCTGCAATCTGCGCTGCCACTACTGCTATTACCTCGAGAAGGGCGACCCGGCAGCGCGGCAGCTGATGGACTGCGACACTCTGGAGCTGTTCATCCGTCAGTACATCGAGTCGCAGACCGTAGGCGAGGTGATGTTCACCTGGCACGGCGGCGAAGCCATGCTCCGCCCGCTCTCCTTCTACCGCAAGGCCATAGAGCTGCAGCACAAGTATGCTGCGGGGCGCACCGTGCTCAACTGCCTGCAGACCAACGGCACTCTCATCACCGAAGAGTGGGCCCGTTTTCTCCGCTCAGAGGGATGGCTCGTGGGGGTGTCGATTGACGGCCCGCAGGAGTTTCACGACGAATACCGCCTCGCCGCCGGCGGCAAGCCTACTTTTGCAAGCGTGATGCGCGGCATACGCCTGCTGCAGCGCCACGGCGTGGAGTGGAACGCCATGGCGGTGGTCAACGATTTCAACGTACTTTACCCCGGGGAGTTCTACCGTTTTTTCAAGTCTATCGGCTGCCGCTACATCCAGTTCACCCCCATCGTGGAGCGCCGTCGCCCTGACGGCCGTCTGTGCACCCTCGGCGAGGAAGGTGAGCTGACCCCTCACTCAGTCACCCCGGAGCAATGGGGCGAGTTCCTGTGCCGTCTTTACGACGAATGGGTGCGCGATGATGTCGGGCGCGTTTTCGTTCAGATTTTCGACGCCACGCTTGCGGGATGGGTGGGCGCGATGCCCGGCCTATGCTCCATGGCGCCTTTCTGCGGCCACGCGGGGGTGATAGAGCATAACGGCGACGTCTACTCATGCGACCATTTCGTGTTCCCGGCCTACCGCCTCGGCAACATTCATGACACTTCGATCATCGACATGATGTACTCCCCCGCTCAGATTGCCTTCGGCCGCGCCAAGCGCGATTCATTGCCGAAGCAGTGCCTGGAGTGCCGCTTCACGCACATCTGCAACGGCGAATGTCCCAAAAACCGTTTCGCCGTGACGCCCGACGGCGAGCCCGGTCTAAACTGGCTCTGCGAAGGCTACCGCCGCTTCTTCACCCACGTAGCGGCCGACATGGATTTCATGGCCGCACAGCTCCGCGCAGGCCTCCCGCCGGCCGACATCATGCGCCTCAAAAACAAGTGATTATTTCCCTAATTTCCTGCTAAAAGTGAGTCCGGGACGGTTGTTCAGACTGAACGATACGAAACTGCCCGTAGCCTCGCTGTTGTATTTCACATGGTAGCGCTCACGGCCCATAAAATCAAGCGTGAAAAGCGCCATGTCCGTGGGTTCGCCGGCCTCGCGCGGATCGGCCGTGCGCTCCTCTATCGTCACGTCGAAACCTATAACGGTGATGGCAAGGCTCAAGGCACCGGAGGCGTTCATCCCGCGCAGCCCGCGCCGGGTCAGCGCCACAGTCCCGTCGTCGTTACATGATATATCCACCCAACCGGCTTCATCATCTGCGGTCATAGTCTGCGGCTCTGCGCATCCGCAAAGGGTGCCGGACAAAAGGTACTGTCGGGCCTTGCCCCGCCCAGCCGGCTTGACACACAGAGCCACTATCGCTGCCGCGACTACGGCCAGCGCCACATAAAATTCCACGCTTCCTATCGTAATCCATGCTGTAATCATACAGCAAATATAGCCATTACCGCGAAATAAATCCGCCGTTTTTGCTTTTTTTACGCCGCTAATGATTACTTTTGCATATAATTATGTCTTTAACCATAAAACATCTTAAACCACACATACGCCATGACCGTAGTTGACCGCTTTCTCCAATATGTGAAGTTCGACACTCAGAGCGACGAACTCACTAACCTCACCCCCTCCACCCCCGGACAGATGATCTTCGCACAGCACCTTGAAAAGGAGCTCCGCGAACTCGGTCTCACCGAAATTTCGCTTGACGACAATGGCTACCTCATGGCGTCGCTGCCCTCTAACGTTGACCGCGCCGATGTCCCGGTGGTCGGCTTCATCGCCCACCTCGACACATCGCCCGACCTCACCGGGCGCCACGTATCTCCCCGCATCGTTGAGCATTACGATGGCGGCGACATAATGCTCAACGCCGAGAAAGGCATCATCCTCTCACCCTCCGAATTCCCCGAACTTGAGAACTACGTGGGCCAGGACCTCATAGTGACCGACGGCAACACCCTCCTCGGTGCCGACGACAAGGCCGGCATCGCCGAAATCATCACCGCCGTCGACTATCTCATCAGGCATCCAGAAATCCCCCACGGCAAAATCCGCATAGCCTTCAACCCCGACGAGGAGATAGGCCAGGGCGCCCACAAGTTTGACGTCAAGCGCTTCGGCGCCGACTGGGCCTACACCATGGACGGCGGCGAGATCGGCGAGCTGGAATATGAGAATTTCAACGCCGCCGTGGCCCGCGTCACCTTCACCGGCCGCAACGTTCACCCCGGCTACGCCAAGCATAAGATGATCAACTCCCTCCGCATCGCCAACCAGTTTGCCATCATGCTTCCCCGCTGGGAAACTCCCGAGCATACCGAAGGCTACGAGGGCTTCTATCACCTCATATCCATCGAGGGTACGGTGGAAAAGACCGTCCTCACCTACATTATCCGCGACCACGACCGCGACCGCTTCGAGCGCCGCAAAAAAGAGTTCGAGCACCTTACACGCAAGATCAACAAGGAATTCCCCGGCGTGGCATCCCTCGAAATCAAGGATCAGTATTACAACATGCGCGAGAAGATCGAGCCCGTGAAGCATATCATCGACATCGCCGTCGAAGCCATGAAATGTGCCGATGTCACCCCGAAAGTGGTCCCCATCCGCGGCGGTACTGACGGCGCCCAGCTCTCGTTCATGGGTCTCCCCTGCCCCAACATCTTTGCCGGCGGTCTCAACTTCCACGGACGCTATGAGTTCGTGCCCATCCCCTCCATGGAGAAGGCTTCGCGCGTCATTGTCGAGATAGCCCGCCTTGTAGCACAGCGATGAGCCTCACCTCGGCCGACTCTCGCCGCCCTCTGCTGATTGTCATCACCGGCCCCACCGGCTCGGGCAAGTCGCAGCTTGCCCTTCAGGTGGCGTCGCGTCTGGGCTGCGACATCATCTCGGCCGACTCTCGCCAGATCTACCGCCATATCCCCGTAACCACGGCCGTCCCCTCCCCCGAGGAGCGCCGCGCCGTCCGTCACCATTTCGTGGAGGCTCTCGAGCTCGACGGATATTACAGCGCGGCGCAGTTTGAGGCCGATGTCATGGAGCTGCTCCCGCAGCTCTGGGCCACGACGGATTATGCGGTGATGTGCGGCGGCTCGATGATGTATGTCGATGCGGTGTGCAACGGCATCGACCTCATCCCCACCGTCTCGCCCCAGGTGCGCGAGGCAGCCTACGGCATCTTCCGCAGCGGCGGCATCGAGGCTGTGCGCTCACGCCTTCTGGAGCTGGACCCCGCATATTATGCCGTGGTCGACCTCAACAATCACAAACGCCTGATCCATGCCATCGAGGTCACCATTGAGGCCGGCGTCCCCTTCTCGTCGCTGCTCACCGGCCGGCGGAAGGAGCGCCCGTTTGACGTGCTGAAAGTGGCCATCGATATGCCGCGCGACATGCTCTTTGACCGCATCAACCGCCGCGTCGACCGGATGGTGGAGCGCGGCATGATTGACGAAGCCCGCGCGGTTTATCCGCTGCGTCACCTCAACTCGCTCAATACCGTCGGCTTCAAGGAGCTGTTCGCCGCTTTTGACGGCACTATGACGCTCCCCGTAGCCATTGAGCGCATAAAGAAAAATACCCGCGTCTACGCCAAAAAACAGCTCACATGGCTCAAACGCGACCCCGATATCCGCTTCCTCCCCGCCTCCGATCCCTTCGGGGCGCTGATGAAGCTAATTCCCTTTTATGACAAATAATCAACACACACAATGGAAAAAGACCGGATAACAACGCTCGCACCGGGCACTCTCCTCCATTACGGCACCTACCGCATCGAGCGGTTCCTCGCCAAAGGAGGCTTCGGCTGCACCTACCTCGCCACCCATGTCATGCTTGATGAGCCGGTGGCCGTAAAGGAACTTTTCATCTCCGACTACTGTAACCGCGACGCCTCGGGCACCATCTCGGTGGCCGTAACCTCGCGCGTGGCTTTCGTGGAGAAGCTACACAGCAAATTTATCGACGAGGCCAAGGCGCAGCGCCGCATGAACCATCCCGGCATCGTCAAGGTCAGCGATGTATTTGAGGAGAACGGCACTGCCTATTACGTGATGGACTACATCGACGGAGAATCGCTCTCCAACCGCCTCAAGCGCCTTGGCCGCGGCCTCAGCGAAGAGGAGGCTCTCGACTATATCCGCCAGGCCGCCGATGCCCTGCGCTATGTCCACTCCACCGGCCGTCTGCACCTCGACATCAAGCCATCCAACATCATGGTCAACCGTCAGGGCCGCGCCATCCTTATTGACTTCGGCGTGTCGAAGCAATACGACGCCAACGATGGCCGAAACGATTCGATACTCCTCGGCGCCACCCCCGGCTACGCCTCGCCCGAGCAGCAGGCAGGCGACATGCGCTATTTCACCCCCGCCAGCGATATCTACTCGCTCGGCGCCACGCTCTACACGCTCCTCACCAATCAGGTACCCCCGAGCGTAATCAACCGCTCGGCCGGCGTTGCCGTCCCGCCCCTCCCCGCGGGCATCTCCGCCCCTGTCCGCGCCGCCGTGGAGCAGGCCATGACGCTCGATGTCAATCAGCGTCCCGCTTCCATCGACGATTTCCTCGACATCTTCGACATCTCCGTAGCCGAAGCCGTCACCGACGGCCCCGACGATCCTGCCACCGTCGCCTTCCCCGGCACTCCTCTCCCTCCCAATCCCCCGCAGCCACCGACCCCTCCTGTAAAAAAAGGGAAAGAGAAACCCGCAAATCCTGAAAAAAAGAAAAAATCCCGCAAATGGCTCTGGATCCTCCTCTCCGTCATAGCCGTATTCGCAGTTCTCGGCATCATCAAATCCCAATCAGAAAGCAGCTCTTCCGATAACGGCATAGAATCATTTGACAGCTCCTCCCCCGAGGCCTACGGCCGCCGAATGGCCGAACTTCGCTATCGCTATGAAATGGCATCAGAGCGCCGCGACAAAGAGGAAGCCAAACGACTTGACCGTGAAGGCGAGCGCCTCGCAGATGAAATTCAAAACAAATACTCGAAAGACTCCGAGGAATTTAATCGCTTTCTAAATGCCTTTAATGAAAGATACTCCGAGCTAAAAAACGGCCACTAATCCCTAACCGATAAACCATTACATCACACACATCATGGACAACAACCACATAACCACACTCCCCGCCGGGACAACGCTCCATTTCGGCACTTACCGCATAGAGAAGTTTCTGGCCAAGGGCGGTTTCGGCTGCACTTATTTGGCGCGCCACGTCATGCTCAAGAAACCCGTGGCCATCAAGGAGCTTTTCATCTCCGACTACTGCAACCGCGATGCCTCCGGCACCATCTCCGTGGGCGTCAGCTCGCGCAAGGAGTTCGTTGACAAACTCCACCGCAAATTCATAGCCGAAGCGCAGGCCCAGTGCGGCATGGACCATCCCGGCATAGTCAAAGTCACTGATGTGTTCGAAGAAAACGGCACAGCCTACTATGTGATGGACTACATCGACGGCGAATCCCTCGCCGACCGCCTCAAGCGCACCGGCCGTCCCATGAGCGAACCCGAAGCCCTCGATTACATCCGCCAGGCCGCCGAAGCCCTCCGCTACGTCCACTCCAAGGGCCGCCTGCACCTCGACATCAAGCCCGGCAACATAATGATCGACCGCCGGGGCCGCGCCATCCTCATAGACTTCGGCGTCTCCAAACAATACGACGATGACGGCCAGAACAATTCCACCCTTCTCGCCTCCACTCCCGGCTATGCCCCGCCCGAACAAAGGGCCGGCGGCCTGAAATACTTCACCCCCGCCAGCGACATCTACTCCCTCGGCGCCACCCTCTACGCCCTCCTCACCAACACCACCCCGCCAAGCGCCACCGACCGCTCCGCCGGCGTAGCATTGAAGCCCCTCCCCGCCAGCATCACCCCCTCCACCCGCCAAGCCATCCAAGCCGCCCTAAACCTAAACGTAACCCAACGCCCCTCAAACATAACCACCTTCCTCTCCCTCCTCAACACCCCCGCAAACAACCACAAAACTACAGGCCACACCCCACCCCCACCCTCCAACAACGACACCACCCGTTACCACCACAGCAACAAAACCGAAATCCATCTCCAAACCCCACCAAAAAAGAAATCCCGCAAGTCCCTATGGATTGGTCTCACAGTCGGCACAATACTTATCTTTTTCATTGTCTATACCTTTTGGCCAAGAGAACCATCTCCAACCGAATTTAGAGAACCCTCTCACACCGACCTTGGCGAGAAAGCTGCTGAGCTCCAATATGCTTATGATCAAGCTTTTCAAAAAGATCCCGATTCAGAGGAAACCAAGTGCGCCATGAACGAATATAGAGAATTTTTTAATGAATTGAGAGATAAATACGATACCGATACCACCGGACGGCCCGAATTCGAAGCTGCTTACGCTAAGAAATTAGAAGAACTCTACAAAGCTAATTAATTAAGCCGGAACTGATTACAACTACCGTCGCCGGCGGTTCCTTTGTCGGTACCCCGCATTGACGAAGCTCTTTGGGCGCAACCCCAAAGAGCTTCGCCTATGTAAGGTTAATCCCCGCAAAAGCATTTAAAGTTATCGAAGCTGCAGCTTCGATCTCCACCCTCTTTTGTCTCTTATGCGGGCCTCTCATCAAAAGTTTGTTTCCGCGCCGAGCTTCAGCGAGGCCCCCAAATCCCCGCAAGAACCGCTCTGCGGTTCCTTTGTCGATAACCCCATGTCGGCGAGGCCCTTAAGCCCGAGCCCACATGGGGCATCCCATCTAAAGCCAAGCTACATCGAAGATGTTGCTTTCCAGCCCCATCAAAAAATTTCCGCGAGAGTGTTGACAGATTGTACTTTTCCCCCGGATTCCCGCCGTATCTTTACCTCAAAAATCTAATTTCTATGAAAAAACGCCCCGATTACCTCTTCCATTTCCGGAAGTTCCATAAAAAGCCTCTCCTCCTCTGGGAGGCCCGAATCATCGAGCCTATGGAGATCCAGCGTCAGCGCACAGGCATGATCCGCGCCATAGTCCATGACCCCCAGGTCGCCAATGGCTGGCCGCCCGACTATGCTAAAGTCCGTCTGCTCCTCATAGAGTATTTCCGCTTCCTGAGTCAGATCGGCGATCAGTGGATGACCGATCTCGTCATGGATGCCGACAAGCAGATGGCCCGAAGGGTTGCCTACCGCTTCAGGAAAGGTACCATCGCCGCCTCCGGCCGGTGTCCCGACTCAATCCGCGGCATGACCTTCCACCGCGTCCTCATCCTCGACACCTGTTTTTATCCGCATCACAAAGAAGAGTCCGGCCTCGACCCTCACATCCGTTCGGTCTTTTCAGCCGTCCCCCTGATCAAAGGCACGGTAGTAATCCTCCACGGCAACGCCAAATTGCCGGGAGCCTTCGCCGAGCACTACTATACCGCCGTCTACGACCCCGACATGACTGCCCTCCGTCCCGTAGCCACCTACCGCAAGTCCCTCTCCGAAATCCCTTTGAAGCTAAAACCACCCCTCACACACCATCCGCCCGCCCCACCAGGCGATCCTCCTGATCGCTGGATAATTCCAATAATTCCGATCCCTCCAATAATCCCAATTCCCCGAAACTGCCCCATCCGGGCAGTTGCCTAAGCGGCAGATGTCCCCGCGGTCCAAAGCCGAACCGACATCAAGAGCACATTGACATTCTTACCATAAATCACATCCGTAACATCAGTTACATCCCTCCCAAAATTCCCATAATTCCCACCCCTCCCATCCACCCCACAAAAAAACCAACCGAAAATCGGTTGGTTTCAGTATCTTTAGCAAAAGGGGCGAAAAGCGTCAGTCGACTTTCTCGAACATATCTTTGCCTACGCCGCAGAGGGGGCATACCCAGTCGTCGGGGATATCTTCAAAAGCGGTGCCGGGGGCTATGCCGTGTTCGGGATCGCCTACTTCGGGGTCATAGACCCAGTCACATACTGTGCATACATATTTATCCATAGTCTTGCATAATTTAGGGTGAATAAAAAGCTACGATAAATAAACGCTGCAGTCAGGCGATTGGTTCAGTTTATTTCCGCGGGAGCTTATCGCGGAGATAACGACCTGTGTATGACTCGGATACCGCGGCAATCTGTTCGGGAGTGCCGGCAGCCACTACTTGACCGCCCGCATCGCCTCCCTCGGGACCGATGTCTATAACATGGTCAGCACATTTCACCACATCGAGGTTATGCTCTATGATTATTACGGTGTGACCCATGGCAATCAGGCGGTTGAAGGAATCCATCAGCGTGGATATATCGTGGAAATGCAGTCCGGTGGTAGGCTCGTCGAAGATAAACATCGTGGGCTTCGGCTTGTCCATAGCCAGATAATAGGCAAGCTTCACGCGCTGGTTCTCGCCGCCCGACAGAGTCGAGGAGCTCTGCCCGAGCTTCACATAACCAAGCCCTACATCCTGCAGCGGACGCAACCGTTTGACAATCTTGCGCTCGGTCGCCCCCTGCGACTCGCCGAAAAACTCGATAGCCTCGTCGACAGTCATGTTGAGCACATCGTTGATATTCTTGCCGCGGTAACGGATGTCGAGCACATCGCGCTTGAAGCGCTGGCCATGACACTCCTCGCAGGGTATAGTGATATCGGCCATAAACTGCATCTCGATGGTAATGGTGCCCTCACCCTTGCACTCCTCGCAGCGGCCCCCCTCGGCATTAAACGAGAAATAACCCGGGCCGAAGCCCATCTGCTTGGCGCCCTGCTGGTCGGCAAACAGGCGGCGGATCTCGTCGTAGGCCTTGAGATAGGTGGCGGGATTGGAGCGGGTGGAGCGCCCTATCGGGTTCTGGTCCACGAACTCCACGGCCGATATGGAGTTCAGATCACCGCGCAGACCGGAGTGGGTGCCCGGAGCGTCGGCGTTCTCGCCAAAATGGCGCATTAGCGCACGATAGAGGATGTCGCGCACCAGCGTAGACTTACCCGAGCCGCTGACGCCGGTAACCACAGTGAGCACCTCGAGCGGAAATTTCACATCGATATTCTTGAGATTGTGCTGACGGGCACCGGTCACCTCGATATAGTTGCGCCAGCGGCGCCGCGATGTCGGCACGGGAATCTCGAGCCGTCCGGTAAGATATCCGGAGGTGAAGCTCTCCGAGGCGTTGCCGATGGCTGCCGCCGGGCCCTGATACACTATTTCGCCGCCGAGGCTGCCCGCCTTCGGACCTACGTCGATGATATAGTCAGCCGCCCGCATTATCTCCTCGTCATGCTCAACCACCACCACGGTGTTGCCTATTCCCTGCAGTTTGCGCAGCACGGAGATCAGGCGGTCGGTATCGCGCGAATGGAGGCCGATCGAAGGCTCGTCGAGAATATAGAGCGAGCCTACAAGGCTGCTGCCGAGCGAGGTAGCCAGGTTGATGCGCTGGCTCTCGCCGCCCGACAGGGTCGATGACAGTCGGTCGAGGGTCAGATAACCTAAGCCCACGTCAATGAGGAACTCGAGTCGGTGGCGTATCTCCTTGAGCAGACGGTCGGCGATGGCAGTCTGCGTGTCGCTCAGAGTTAATGAATCAAAGAACGCGGCAAGCTCAGTCACCGGCATGCGCACAAGCTCGGTGATAGTGCGGCCTCCTACTTTCACATACGAGGCATCCTTACGCAGACGGCTGCCGTGGCAGTCAGGACATACGGTCTTGCCTCGGTAGCGGGCCATCATCACGCGGTACTGTATCTTGTAGTTGTTGGCCTCCACCATGCGGAAGAAGCCGTCGATACCCTCGAATCCGTAGCCGCCGTGCCACAGAAAATCCTTCTGTTCCTGCGTCAGCTCGTCGTAAGGACGGTGGATGGGGAAACCGGCGCGAGGGGCTATGCTGATAAACAGCTGCTTCCATTCGCTCATCTTCTCGCCGCGCCAGCACACCACGGCATCGTCGTAGACTGACAGCGAACGGTCGGGAATCACAAGCCGCTCGTCAATGCCTACGGTCTGGCCGAAGCCTTCACACGTCGGGCAGGCGCCGTAAGGATTGTTGAAGTTGAACATCTGCTCGGTAGGCTCGGTGAACTGCATGCCGTCAGCCTCGAAGCTCGTCGAGAAGTCATGACGCACCATGCCGTCGGACGTCCACACCACCAGCGCGGCGCGGTCATGCCCCTCGAAAAAGGCGGTCTCGGCCGAGTCGGTAAGTCGGCTTACCTCATCGCGCGAGTTGGCCACGGCCAGGCGGTCTACGAGCAGCGAATAGTCCGCGGCGCTGAGCGTGTCGGCCTTGTCCATCACATCGGCGATGTTTACAAACTCGCCTGAGGCGGTGAGCAGTCGCGAATAACCCTCCTTGAGGTATATGTCGAGCTGCGCCGACAGCGATCGCCCATCAGGCACACTGACAGGGGTAACGACCGCAATTCGGGTCCCCTCGGGATATGTAAGAGCGGTTTTCACCACATCCTCCACGGTGTGGCGGCGCACCTCGGCGCCGCTTATAGGCGAGTAGGTGATGCCTATACGGCCGTAGAGCAGGCGCAGGTATTCGTAGATCTCGGTGGAGGTGCCCACGGTGCTTCGCGGATTGCGGGTATTGACCTTCTGCTCTATGGCGATGGCCGGCGGCAGACCGCTGATCTTGTCAGCCTCGGGCTTGGCCATCTTGCCTAAGAACTGGCGGGCGTAGGCGCTCAGGCTCTCCACATAGCGGCGCTGCCCTTCGGCATAAAGGGTGTCAAAGGCCAGCGACGACTTGCCGGACCCGGACAGTCCGGTAATGACGGTGAGGGTGTTGCGCGGGATAGTGACGTCGACATTCTTGAGATTGTTGACGCGCGCCCCGCGCACAGTTATATCGTTTTTCGTATTGGAAACTTCCTGATTTTTCATAACCCGCAAAGGTACAAAAAATCAGCGGAACTGCATAGTTACCGTCCCTTACAAGCCGCCAATAAATGTTAAGGCGTGATGTTCATCAGCAGGAGCATCGAGATACCCATGTAGATGACCATACCTATGATGTCGTTGGTAATGGAGATGAAGGGGCCGGTGGCGAGCGCAGGGTCAATCTTGAACCGCTCGAGGGTCAGGGGCACGAAGGTGCCGAACACCGAGGCGAAGATCACCACCGCCATGAGCGACAGCGATACCGACAGTGTGGTGGCCATCGAGATTCCGCCGAAGAAATAGTTGTAGGCAAACACTAACAGCGATATGATACAACCGTTGATCAGGCCGATGCCGAGCTCTTTGATGAGCTGCCGGAAAGAGTTCTTGATGTCGAGGGAACCGTTGGCGAGGCCCTGCACCACGATAGCCGATGACTGTGTGCCGACATTACCGCCCGTACCGCCGATGAGCGGAATGAAGAGCGCCAGAGCCGGATCCATGGCGAAACCGCTTTCGAAGTTGCGCAGGATCATGGAGTTGCCTATGCCGCCGAGCATGCCTATGAGCAGCCACGGCAGGCGCGCTTTGGTCTGGGTGAACAGTGTGTCGTCGGTCTCCACGTCACTCGAAAGACCTGATGCCAACTGATAGTCACGTTCGGATGATTCGCGCACCTGATCCATCACGTCGTCCACAGTGATTCGGCCCAACAGTCGGCCTATCGAATCGACCACGGGCATAGCCACAAGGTCATATTTCTCGAAGTCGAGGGCCACATCGTCAATCGGCGTGTCAGCCTTCACCGCTACGGGGTCAACCTCCATCACATGCTTGATTTTCGACACCGAGGGATCGGTGATGAGCTTCTTCAGCGGAAGGATACCGCGGAGCTTATAGTCGTTGTCAACCACATAGACATAGTAAATCTCGTCAAGATCCTCGGCCTGCATACGCATCTGCTTGATGCACTCCGGCATCGACCAATTTTCGTTGACCACGATCATCTCCGTACCCATCAGACCGCCGGCGGTGTCCTCGTCATATTTCAGAAGGTCGATGATGTCACCGGCCTGCTCCACATCGTCGATGTGGGAGAGGATCTCGTCGCGGTCCTCCTCGTCGAGCTCCTGGATGATGTCGACGGCGTCGTCAGTGTCGAGGTGGTCGATAAACTGCTTTGCGATCTCCTCGGCAGGCATGTTGGCGAGCAGTTTGCGGCGGTCGTCCTCGTCGAGTTCCATGAGCACGTCGGCCGCAAGGTCGTCGTCGAGCAGTTTGTAAAGGAATTCGGCCTCCTCGAGGTCAAGTTCCTGATAAAGCTCGGCGATGTCGGCCGGGTGGAGTTCGGCCAGCTCACGGCGGGCCGCATCCTCATCGCCCGCGGCTATGATGCTGCGGATGCGGTCAAGGTATTCGGGTGTATATTCTTTCATGCCTGATTGTTACGAAGTGATGAAACGAGATTGGTCAGTGTCACGAACTCCTCCACCGAAAGCTGCTCGGGGCGGAGAGCCATCAGCGGATGATCCGGCAAGGGCACACCCGACGGAATAAGGCCGCGGATGGAGTTGCGGAGCGTCTTGCGGCGCTGACCGAACGAGGTCTTGACCACGGTGCGGAACAGCCGTTCGTCGCAGTCCAACTCGGTGACAGTGTTGCGCGTCATCCTGATGACACCGCTCTTTACCTTGGGGGGAGGATTGAACACTCCCTCGCTCACGGTGAAGAGATACTCCACGTCGTACCACGCCTGAAGAAGCACCGACAGTATGCCGCGCGCCTTGGTGCCCGGTCCGGCGGCCAGTCGCTCGGCCACCTCGCGCTGCAGCATGCCCGAGCAGCATATCACGCGGTCCTTGTAATCGAGGATATGAAAAAATATTTGCGATGAAATATTGTAAGGATAATTGCCTATCACGCAGAAGTGTCCGGTGCCGGGGTAGAGCTCGTTGAGGTCGGTCTTGAGGAAGTCACATTCGCGTATGCGGCCTTCGGCTGCCAGCTGCGGGAAATTGGCGGTGAGGTAAGCCACGCTTTCGGAATCAATCTCGGCCACAGTGACATCATGGCCGTCGTCCAAGAGAAACTGCGTGAGCACACCCATGCCGGGGCCAACCTCAAGCACCGGAAGTCCCTTATAGCCGTCAAGCGTGGCCGCGATGCGGCGCGCTATCGACAGGTCGGTCAGGAAATGCTGTCCCAAGGACTTTTTAGGCTTTACTTTCTGCATGGCAATACCGGGTTACAATGCTACAAAATTACGGTTTTCCGATGAAAAACTATTCAAATTTCTAAGAAATATCTCTACATTTGCATATCATTCTCTAAATCATCGTCACATATCACCGTAATCATGAAACGCATCCTACTCTCTATCGCCGTGATGCTCGGAGCCGTAACGGCCTTCGGATGGGGCCAGAAAGGCCACGATGTCACAGCCTTCATAGCCGAAAAGCATCTCACTCCCGCCGCAAAAGCCGCCGTTGACTCGATACTCGACGGCCGCTCGATGGTCTACTGGGCCAACTGGCTCGACAACGCCAGCCACACCCGCGACTACGCCTACACCAAGACATGGCATTACAAAAACATCGACGAAGGCGAGCGCTACGAAGAGGCGCAGGCCAACCCCGCCGGCGACGTGGTGACAGCCATAAAAGGCCAGATTGAAACCCTGTCAAACCCCGATGCCTCTAAGGCCGAGTCGGAGCTGGCCATGAAAATTCTGGTCCATGTGACCGGCGACATGCACCAGCCCATGCACATGGGGCATGCCACCGATCTGGGCGGCAACCGTACTCCGGTCAAGTATTTCGGCCGCAACACCAACCTCCACTCCATCTGGGACAGCGCTCTGCCCGAATCGGCCCGCAAATGGAGCTATTCGGAATGGCAGGAGCAGATTGACCGCGTGAGCCCCGACGAGTACGAGGCCATAGTCAGCGGCTCGGTCGACGACTGGGCTAAGGAGACCCAGGCAACGGCAACGGCAGTCTATAACTATTTCTCGAAGGTCGACAACACCTCGTATGACGAAGTCGCCTACTGGACTCCCGTTATCGAAAACCGCTTCCTCTACGGCGGTCTGCGACTGGCCCATATCCTCAACATGCTCTTTGACCCGGCCTACGCCGCGAACCACTCAGCGCCCTACACACCCGCAAAATAACAGATCATACAGAAACAACGGACGAGTCCCGCAGCCGATCTGAATCACGGCTGCGGGACTCTCCCTTTCTAACTAAATATGAATCTTATGCTGTTATGGTCATTATGCTTTGGTATTGTCATCAAGCACTCGCTTGGCTCCGATGTAATTTCGTGAAAAATAGCCGCCGTCAGGGAATTTCTGATAGGTGATGCCTTTGGAGTTGGAGGCGTGGATGAAGGTCATAGAATTGGTGTCGGGATCAACGTCGACCACAATGCCTACATGACCCACCTTTCCGCGGCCGCTCGAGGGCGAAGAGAAGAACACGAGGTCGCCTTCACGAAGGTCAGTGCGCTCGATTTTCTCGCCGAGGCCATACTGCATGCGCGAGGTGCGCGGCAGTTCGATGCCGATGTTGCGGAACACGTAGGAAGTAAAGCCCGAGCAATCAAAGGTCTTGGGACCGGTGGAACCATAGCGGTATTTACGGCCCAGAAAGCCGGAGGCAAAATTCTTGAGCTGCTCGATGCGCTCGGCCGAAGGATCGACGGGAGTAGAAAGCTCCTCATCGGCAATAGCCTGAAGATGAAGCACGTTTGACGACACGTCGTTGATATCGAGTCTGTCAGCTACGCGGGCCGAAGTGGCGAAAATAGTAAAAATAATTGCAGAAAGTATGATGGCGGCATAAGCCGATATTTTTTTCATAGTAATATGTAAAAAAAGTAAGTGTGATAAAAATCTGTGTGTTTCTTTCGGTAATACAAAGATACAACATTTTATCCCCCTTTGTCAAGACCCTTCTATCAGCCCCTCAGTCACTTAACATAAATATAATCAAAAATAACACTCATTGAGCCCCGAAATTTAACAAAATCTGTCATTTCCGCACCCATCGCACTGTCCGCAAGCAAATTACAGATCAACCACGCGGTGCCATGACTACACAAATTAACCGATTTTAGTTCACCCGTTCACATTATTTATACAGACTATACCTATGAAATAAATTGGGGGATTAATAGTGCGAGTTAAAGAGAATTTTGTAATTTTGCATCCGCAATGGTATCTCTTGCTCAGGAGTGAGCGGCCGGACGTCAAAGTCCACGAGATTTAAAAGGGAACCCGGTGAGAATCCGGGACAGTACCCGCTGCTGTAATTCCTGCTTCCTCAAAAGAGGATGCTACTTTGCCATACTATGTCACTGGTCATTACCGACCGGGAAGGCCTGGCAAGGGAAAAGGATAAGTCAGAAGACCTGCCGTTAGCAATCAAGAAACCGCCCACGGGACTATGGGTAAGACTTAACCGCATCCTCCTACGGAGGGTTGCTGACGTCATATATATTATTCAGATTATTTTTATACGATAATCCCCGGTCCCGTTGACGCATCTGTCTCAGATGACTCAGCGGTTTTTTGATGCCGTTTTTTATCGAGTAATCTGATTGTAATAATGACATACCTTCGTATCACAGCTTATCTTCTTTTTGCCTGCATTTTTTCCGTTGCCCCGGCTGTAGAGCGCCCCGATACCATCAGGCGTCATCTCGACGAGGTGGTGGTGACGGCTCAGAATTCCACGCGCGACATCATCCCCGTGCAGACCCTCTCGGGCGAGGAGCTCCATAGGCTCAACAACAACAGTGTGGCCGATGCCCTGCGCTACTTCTCCGGAGTGCAGGTGAAGGATTACGGCGGTGTGGGCGGCATCAAGACGGTGAATATCCGCTCGATGGGCACCAACCACACCGGCGTGGTCTACGACGGTGTGGAGCTCGGCAACGCCCAGAACGGCCAGATCGACCTTGGCCAGTTTTCGCTTGACAACATCGAATCTCTTTCGCTCTACAACGGTCAGAAGAGCGAGATCCTGCAGCCGGCCAGGGATTTCGGCTCGGCAGGCACGATATATATGCGCACACGCAAACCGAGTTTTGCCGAGGGCGAGACCTATCATGCCCGCGCAACCCTCCGCACAGGCTCGTTTGACCTGCTGAATCCGTCGGCCCTCGTGGAACTGCGTCTCAGCCCCGCGGTATCGGCCTCGCTGAGCGCCGAATGGGTCAACTCGAGCGGCAAATACAGATTCCGCTATCGCCGCGTGAATCCAGCCGGCGAGCTGGCCTACGACACCACGGCCGTGAGGCAGAACGGTGACATAAACGCCACACGCATAGAGCTCAACACCTACGGCACACTCAGCAACGGCTCATGGACAGCCAAGGCTTACAACTACAATTCGGAGCGCGGAGTGCCTGGAGCCATAGTCAACAACGTGTGGCGCCGCGGTGAGCGCATCTGGGACACAAACTCCTTTATCCAAAGCCGCTACACAGGATATTTCGGTCGATGGACCACGCTCAACAACGTCAAATATGCCTTTTACCGCACTCATTATGTCAATAATGACGACAAGCAGACAAAGATCGACAATCTGTATAAGCACAAGGAATTTTACCTTTCATCGGCCAATGAATTCCGGATCACCGACAGCTGGCGCGCATCGGCAGGCTATGACCTTATGTGGAACACGCTCAATGCCGATGTCTACGGCTTTGCCAAGCCTGACCGTATCTCGCAGTATCTTTCGCTGGCCACATCTCTGAATCTCGACCGCTTCAAGGCGCAGGGCAGCCTTTTAGGCACTTTCATTCACGACAAGCTGAAGGGACAGGAGGCGCCGGCCGACAAGAAGGTACTCACCCCGGCAGTGTTTGTCAACGGCTATCCCCTGCGCTCGAAGGACTTTTCGATACGCGCCTTTTACAAACGCTCATTCCGCATGCCTACGTTCAATGACCTCTACTATGCCGACATGGGCAACTCGAAGCTGTCGCCCGAGCGCGTCACACAGTATAACTTCGGTCTGGTCTACGAACACAATTCGCAATCGGTGCTTACAGCAGTACGCCTGAGCGCAGATCTCTATTATAATAAAGTGAAGGACAAGATTGTGGCCTATCCCAAGGGGCAGCAGTTCCGCTGGACAATGCTCAATCTCGGCAAGGTCGACATCCGCGGTATCGACGCCACGATGCTCCTGACTTTCCGCCCCGCAAGGGGCCTTTACCTCACATTCCGCGGACAGTACACATTCCAGCGGGCCATCGACGTGACCAATCCCGCCGACAATTACTACCGCGACCAGATACCATATATACCCCGCCATTCCGGCTCGGCCGTGGCCAACGCACAATGGCGCGGATGGAGCCTCAATTATTCATGGATATATGTAGGCGAGCGTTACAATCAGCAGGAAAACATCAGGTATAACTACACCCAGCCCTGGTACACCTCCGACCTGTCGCTCAGCAAGGATTTCACGCTCGGACGCGTGACTATGAGAGGACTTATAGAGGTCAACAATCTGCTGAGCCAGGATTATGACGTGATCCTCAACTATCCTATGCCGAAACGAAATTACAGATTCACACTTACAGTTGAAATCTAACAGCAATGAGCACAAAACAGTTTTTCATATATTTTCTGTCACTCCTGACGGTCACCACAAGTTGTCGCGAGGACGAACTTGTGGTGCCTGCGGAGTATGACATCATCGGCGACGAAGATTCCACGGGCCCGATCCGCGGCTTCTATCTGGTGAATGAAGGCAACATGGGGTCAAACAAATGCACTCTTGATTATTACGACTACCGCACCGGCCTTTACTCCCGCAATTTCTATGCCGAAAAGAATCCTGACGTAATCAAGGAACTCGGCGATGTGGGCAACGACATCGGCATCTACGGCAGCAAGCTGTATGTGGTGGTCAACTGCTCGCACAAGGTGGAAGTGCTCGACTCCCGCAGCGGTGTGCGCCTCGGCCAGGTCGATATTCCCAATTGCCGCTACGTCCGCTTCCACCGCGGCAAGGCTTACGTGAGTTCCTACGTGGGCCCTGTGCTGATCGATGCCAATGCACCGAAGGGAGCTGTCTATGAGATCGACACAGCATCGCTCGCCGTTACCCGCAAGGTGTCGGTAGGCTATCAGCCCGAGGAGATGGAAATTGTCGATGACTATATGTATGTGGCCAATTCGGGAGGTTATCGTGCACCGAATTACGACAATACTGTGTCGGTAATCCAGATGATTGACTTCAAGCAGGTGCAGCAGATTCCGGTAGGCATCAACCTCCACCGCCTCAAAAAGGACCGCTACGGCAAGCTGTGGGTGACCTCGCGAGGCGACTATCAGAACCGTCCCTCGCGGCTGTATGTCATGCAGAAGAAACCAGGGTTCAATCAGATGGTCGTCACCGACACTATCCCCGTAGCCTGCTCCAATATGGCCTTTTTCGGCGACAACATGTACTACTACGCCACGGAATGGAACAACTACACGGCTTCAAATACAATTACATACGGCATTATCGACATCCGCACCAAACGCGTGATTTCCAATAATTTCATAACTGACGGCACCGAGCGGGAAATCACTATTCCCTACGGCATTGCCGTGCATCCCGAAACCGGCGACATCTTTGTCACCGATGCTAAAAACTACGTATCATCCGGCACACTCTACTGCTTCACGCCTGACGGCCGAAAGAAATGGAGTGTGCGCACCGGCGACATCCCCGCCCATATCGCATTTCTTACCAAATGAAAAAATCACTGCTATATATCATCCCGCTTCTGATGCTCGGCGGCTGCTCGTCGGAAATCCCCACGGTTAGCCTCGGCATAGATGACACATATTACATTCCCCGAATGACCAAGCTCCCGCTGCGCCCGGCGCTTACAGGCCGCGAATACCTCTGGACGGTCAACGGCCGTGTTGTGAGCCGCGACCGCGACTATATCTTCATCTCGTCAGAGGAAGGCACATACCACGTGGAACTCAAAATTATCGATCCTGACACGCCTTACCATTACAGCTTTACGGTCAACGTGCTCCACGAGGAGATTGAATACAGCCCTTACATCACGCGCGTCTATGAATATTGCCCCGCCCCGGGCCAGTTTGTCAACGAGATGCCACGCTATGAGGAGGGCGACACTTATGCCGACATACTTCAGAAAACCGAGGAATCGATCTCGGGTACCAACGACATAATGATTACCCTCGGCGGCTACGGGGGCTATGTTACCTTCGGCTTTGACCACACGGTGATGAACATCCCCGGCGAAAAGGACTTCCGCATCTGGGGCAACTGCTTCTATGAGCTGCTGCAACCCGACAAAAAGGGAGGCTCGGCCGAACCGGGAATAGTGATGGTGAGCTACGATGTCAACTGCAACGGGCTGCCCGACGATCCCTGGTATGAACTGGCCGGCAGCGAATATCATTCGCCTATGACCCGTCACAGCTACGAACTGACCTATAACCGCCCCGACCCGGACCGCGAGATTGTGACCGACGAGGACAACAGTCTCGACGACATCTACTATATCCGATGGACCGACAATGCCGGCCGGAGCGGCTACATGGCCAAGAACATATTCCACAATCAGGACTATTACCCCAAGTGGGTGAAGGATGACGCCATGACATTCCACGGCTCGCTGCTCGCCCCCAACGCCGAGGATATCAGCGGCTACGGCGCCTATTACGTGCTCTACAGCTATCCGTGGGGCTACGTCGACAACCACCCCAACGAATATGCCGACCTCAACTCATTCGATATCTCATGGGCTGTGGATGCCGACGGTAATCCCGTCAGCCTTCCCGGCGCCGACTTCATCCGCGTTTACACCGGCCTCAACCAGTATTGCGGATGGTTAGGCGAGACCTCCACCGAATTGAGCCGCGCTCAGGACCTCCATATCACCCTACCGACTATTCCTAACCCTTAAGAAAAAAATATGCAGATGAAAAAATACGCCATTTTAATATTGTCAGTCATTCCGGGGCTACAGTCATTGGCAACGATACCGGTGGATTTCGATAAGATCGAACACTGGACCGGAAGCGGGCCTAACCGTGCCGCCCTCGTGATAACCAACGATGCCGGAGCCTCCGATCCAAAGGCATACGTGTGGGGCTATCGCTGGGATGACGGCGAAGAGCCTACGGGCGAGACTATGTTCCGCGCCATTTGCGCCAACTCCACCGAACTCGTGCTTCTGACCCAGCTCACAGGTATCTACGGTTCAACGGTGTGCGGCATAGGCTTCGGCGATGCCGATACGATGCTTGACAACATTTATTTCGACTTTGACATGGCCAAGGACTATGAGTTTATCAACTTCGACTATTACCATGCTTCGTCATTCTTCGGACAAAGCGAAGCCCCCGGCGACAATGCTCCCGTAATGGCGGCCGAAGCAATCGAAAAAGCCCGCATCTCAGGCTCGCATGTCATTGACCATCCGTTTAACCATGCCGCTTACGGCTATCCGGCATACGACTATGACTGCTGGTTCATGCGCGATGCAGGATTCGCCACAAGCTGGTGGACATCGGCATGGTACACAGGTTACTGGAGCTACTGGACAGCCTCGGAAGGCGGCGACGACTGGATGTATAGCGGCACCGGATTTTCGGGTCGTCGGCTGACTGACGGCAGCATTGATGCCTGGAGCTACACACAGTTTGAAAATCCCGGAGTAGGAGGATTCGGCGAAGGCACACCTCCGGCCGCCGACCCTGCAATGTACAGCTACCGCCCGATATCCACAGCTTCTATCCCTGACGTGATTGTTTCCGATGAAAACGAACCCGCACAATGGTTTGATATCTCGGGACGTCGGGTATCATCCGCCCCCCTTATTCCCGGCATATACATCCGCCGACAGGGCGACAAAGCAGAAAAAATATTAGTGAAATAAACCATTTATATTAAATCAACATGAAAAAGTTCCTGTTCAGTATCAGCGCGCTATTGTTATGCAGCGCGCAGATGATGGCTTACGACTTCATGGTAGGTGGCCTGGCCTATAACAAGCTTACCGACTCAACTGTCGAAGTCACCTTTAAGGGAAGCAATTACAACAGCGGAAAGGATTATACCGATGCCGCCTATGTAATCCCCTCGACAGTGACCAATGGCGGCGTCACCTACACCGTTACCAAAATCGGTGACAGTGCCTTCTACGGGTCATCTGTCCAATCCATTTATGTCCCCGAAAGTGTCACGGTAATTGACAATTACTCATTCGGGCTTTGCAGAAGTCTTAAAGAGCTCACATTGCCTTCCGGCATAACTCAGTTTCCCGACTATGCGCTGCCGCTAAGCAACAGCAGTGCTCTGGAAAAAATCACCATCAACTGCGATCCCCAAAAGGTAGAAGGCAAAATCTTCACTGAAGCCGGTTCACGCCCAAAACTGAAAGAGCTCGTTTTCGGTCCTTATCTTCGGGAAGTCAGCGCAGCTGCTGTCAGCTATTGGGCCAACGGAGTGCAGACCCTGACCATTGCCGCTGGCGAAGGCACGTTGAAATGCGATCCCGCAGCCTTCGAGCGCTGGACCATGACAACGGTGAATTTCAATCGTCCCGTGGAAATGACTGTCCCCGACAATGCGAGCAACATTGACGAGATACACATTGCCGATATCGCCCCTTTCACTACAGTAACGATTCCTTCCGTCAATTACAGCACTACAAAGCTATATGTCAACGGTTCACGACTTGCAGAGTACCGCTCTACCGAACCCTGGAGCAACTTCACAAGCATTGAGGCCGAGCCCGGGACCGAAGTAAAAGAGGATCAGACCTACGGCTTCAACTACACCCTCAACGAGGAGGCCAAGACCGCCGAGATCATCGCTGCGGGCGACGCCGTGGATCCCTACACCGGCGACATCGTGATTCCCGAGACTCTGACCGTCGGAGGTAAGGATTATACCGTCACCTCCATCGGCAAAAGAGCTTTCAACAGCACCGGCATCACAAGTCTGAAACTGCCTGCCACCATAAAGGAAATCAAGCAGGGCGCTTTCCAGATGTGCTATGACCTCGCAAGCGTGGAGCTCAACGAAGGGCTCGAGAAATTAAGTTACGATGTGTTCAACAACACCAAGGCCCTCGAACAGATCACCATTCCCGGCACTGTCAAGACCATTCCCTTCAATGCCTTCGGCAACAGCGGCCTGAAGTCCGTAACCGTCAATCCCGGCGTCGAGAAAATCGAGGCTGCCTTCACTGCCTGTGAAAACCTCACCTCAATCAGCCTCCCCGAAACACTCGTGGAACTTGACGGCACATTCGAGGATTGCACCGCTCTGACCGAAATCACCCTTCCCGAATCGCTACGCACCATCGGATGGTTCACCTTCGCCAATACAGGCATCACCGAACTCGTTCTTAACGAAGGCCTCGAGACACTCGACATGCAGTCGCTCGGCATGATGAACGGTGACCACAATGCCGACTACACACTTAAGAAAGTCACCCTCCCCTCCACTCTTAAGGAGATCAACGCCATGGCGTTCAACAACCGCCGCGGACTCACCGACGTGATCATACGCGCCACAGTACCCCCAACGGCCGGCGACTTCGCCGAGTATGTCTACTCAGCCACCCTGACCGTTCCCGAAGGCACCCTTACAGCTTACACGGCAGCTGACAGCTGGAAGAACTTCTCTAAAATCAAGGAAACCGACAAGGTAACTTCCCTTGACATTGAGAAGCTCCGCTACACCGTGGGCGAAGGGTCCAACAAATATGTGCTCCGCGTCAGCTTCAACAACACCCGCCGTCTCGACAACCTCACCTGGGGTTACCTCACAGATGAAACATCGGCCGAGCCTTCGGCCGTGCTCGCTGCCGTGGCCGAGGCCGACAAACGCCTCAACGTCGTATCCGAGGGTGACAACACCACTATATCATTCGACCTCATCAGCGACGGCGAGATCAACGAACGCGACGTGACCGCCACCGGCAAATGGACTGTGTCCTCCAATAGTCTTGCCGCCGACGGCACAAGCCGTATAATCGTCTTTGAATTCGCCGGCTCTGACAACGGTCTCGATTACGACTTCTTCGTTCCCGAACCTGATGCGGAAGGCGTATGGCTTCCCGAAGAGATGACCGTCAAACTCAGCGATGAAGGCTCCGTGCTCCCCGCACTCGTACAGGTCCCCGACGGTAAGCTCAACTCTTCTTCAAACTGGCAGGCATCATCAAGCAACACATCCTACAAGCTTGACCGCACCAAGATCACGACCCCTTACACTCTCGTTGATGAAACATTCAACGCCATCCCGACATTTACCGGCGCCACCGGCACCACTTACGTGCGCTACCGCCCGCAGAAAGTAGGTGAGTACGCATACTACGAGAGCAACTTCATGACCCTCAACATCGAGGCTCCCGAAGTGCCTGTCACCTCGATAACGGTTGCCGAAGAGAATGTCACCGCAGGCCTCAACAAAGCAGTCACCGTAAACTACACCTTCGAGCCTGCCAACGCCACTTACACCGCGGTTAAATTCACTCCCGCCGACACCAGGATCGCCACCTGGTCGGCTTCAGCAGGACTCAAGACCACTGCCACCGCCGGTGAGACCACCGTTACCGTGGCAAGCCTCTTCGATCCGGACGTAAAAACCGCCTTCAACCTCCGTTCCGAGCTACTCAATCCCGTGACCGCAGTAAACTTCGGCCCCGGCACGGAGGATGGCGTAATCAACGTGCCCGTGCGCCAGCTTATCGGCCTGAAACCCATAGTGCTCCCTGCCGACGCTGACATACCTGACGTGACCATCGAACTCACTGACAACGGCACATCAAAGGATGACTACACCTGCTCCACTTACAAAGTAAACTGGTGGGATGTCAACAACGTGCGCTCACAGTTCTATGAGCTTTCCGGCCATCGTCCCACCGGCGACAAACCCGCAAAACTTCATGTCAAGTCGGCCGACGGCGCTTACGAACGTGACTTTGTGGTCAACGTTATCGAAGCTGACCGCACACCCCGCGAAAACGGCTATGTCGACGGCACAATAATCCTTAACGAAGAATGGTTCGGACACACCAACGGCGGTCTCAACTATTTCACCGAGGACGATGAGATAATCTATCAGGCTTACGAAAAAGAGAATCCTGGAATGGCCTTCGGCGCCACTTCGCAGTACGGCACAATCTGGGCAGGCAAGCTTATCGTGGCCTCCAAGCAGGCTAAGGACGGCGGCGACCCGCTGCCCGGCGGCGGACGTCTGGTGATTGCCGATGCAAAAACGCTTAAACGACTCGGCAGCCTTGACAATCTCACCTGGGACGGCGCAAGCGGCGACGGCCGTGCCGTAGCCGGCGCCACCCCTGACAAGATCTATGTGGGTTCAAGCAACGGCATCTACATCGTTGACATATCAGACCCTGAAAATCCCGTCATCACCGGCCGTATAGGCAAGGAAAACAGCACTGACCTCTACAGCGGCCAGATCGGCGACATGACCAATGCCTGCGGCCATGTATTCGCTGTAATGCAGGGCGGCGGCCTCATCATCATCAATGTCAACGATGACACTACCACCAATATCACTGATGCCAACATCCAGGGCGTGACACAGAGCGCCGACGGCAAAGTGTGGTACGTTACAGCATCTAACGGCTGCTCGGTATTCGTGGCTCTCGACCCCGAGACACTCGAGGAGGTTGACCGCGTCACCATGCCCTCCGAACTCGGAGTGGTAGCCTGCGGCTGGGGCGCATGGCGCTCGACCGCATTCCACGGCTCACCCAAGACCAACGATCTCTGGTTCGTGACCGGAGCCGCCGGTATCATGGGCGGTGCCTCGGGTGACTATTACCGCTACCATATCGGCGACAACCCCGCCGATATCAAGCCATTCTTCTCGCTCAGCAATGTCACCGGCGTCACCGGCTTCGGCGAAGAAGTAGGCCAGATGACCTACGGCACACCCCGCTATGACGACCGCAACGACCGCCTCGTAGTGATGGCAGGCCGAAAGGGCGCTGCCAGCGGCGGTTATCGCGACCACTGGGTGCATTATGTCGACGGCACAACCGGCGAGATAACCCGCACATTCCACCTCAATCCCTACTACTGGTTCCAGTCGCTCCCGATTTTCCCCGACAAATATGAGGCCGCGATTGACCTTGACAACATGGATCTGAAGGTGGAGGACGACGCCGAGGAGATTGACCTCACCGAGCTCGTAACAGATGCGGATAACATCGACTCAAACATCCGTCTGTGGCTGGCCGACGAACCGGCTCTGCCTGAAGGCGAGGAACCTGCCGACAAGGTCATTGACGTGACCCTCGAAGGCCGCAAGCTTACCGTCACTCCTTTGGCCGCGGGCACCGGCTGTTTCACCCTTGTGGCCGAGTCAAACGGACGCGTATCAAGCAAGACTCTGACCGTCAATGTCACGGACGAATCATCGTCAATTGACAAAGCCGCCGCTGACCACCGCTCCATCACCTGCAACGGGCGCCGCATCGAAATCCTCGGTTTCGCCGGCGAACAGTTCCGCATCTTCGATATGACAGGCCGCATGGTCACTTCGTTTGATATCGACACTGACCGCTACGTGCTCGATTTCGGCAGCCACACAGGCATCTACGTCGTAAGCTCCGAAAGCGGCATCAACGCTAAAGTTATCATCCGATGATCAACTCCTGCAGAATTTTCCTTACCGCCGCACTGACGGCACTGGCCTCGGCCGGTGCCGCTCAGCAGGCGGACTATACCCGAGGCATCATCTGGGTCAACGAGGACTGGTACGGCCATCAGAACTCTACGGTCAACCATCTCCAACCCGATGATCCTGACGGCAATTACTGGAATTACCGCATCATCCAGACCGAGAATCCGGGCCGCGAGCTCGGCTGCACCAACCAGCACGGCGAGCTGTGGCGGGGCTGTCTCTACCTGATCGCCAAACAGGAAAAGGATCCAGGCGCTTCAGTAACCGGCGGCCGCATCACCGTGTGCGACGCCCGCACCATGAAGATTATTCATCAGCAGAGCCTCATCGACCCGTCAGGCGCTCAGTGCGACGGCCGCGGGTTCCTCGGCGTCGACAACCACAAGGGCTACATCTCCACCAGCAACGGTGTATGGATCTTCGACCTTGACAATTTCGAGGTCAAGGGACAGGTGGCAGGCTCGGCAAATCCCAATGCCGGAGGCGACAACGACAAGCCAAACACCGATCCGACCGGTTCACTCTACCATGGCCAGTCAGGCATGATGGTGCGGGCGCAGGGCAAGGTGTTCGCGGCACATCAGCAGTTCGGTCTGCTTGTCATCGACCCTGCCACCGACAAAGTCACCGATGTACTGTCGATGGACATTGTGCAGAAAGGAGCCGGCATAGGTTCAATCGTCAGGTCAAAGGACGGTTACCTATGGCTCTCGGTGGCCGGGAACCTCCAGGGCACCGGCGCCACGCTCAACTATATTGTGCGCGTCGATCCTCTTACTCTCGATCATGAGATAGTGGAAATTCCCGAAGGTATGTATCCTCCGGCCAATTCCTGGTATGCCTGGACTCCGGATGCCTTCGTGGCCTCGACCGTGCAGAACTGCCTTTACTGGAAAGGCGGACCCAACCGATGGTTTTCAGGCACGAAGATCTACAAGTTTGACTGCGACACCCACCAGCTGACGCTCCTTATCGACCTCGAAAAGGAGGGGGCCGACTGGAAAATCTACGGCTGCGCACTCGGTGTCCACCCGGTGACCGATGATATCTACATGGCCATGTATCAAGAGTTCGGCACCCCGACTTACATCACCCGACGATACTCCCCCGCAGGCGAAAAACTCCGCGACTACGACATGATCATGAACTACTGGTTCCCGTCGCTTCCGCTTTTCCCCGAGAAAAAGGGTGATAGCTCCTCAACTGATATCGTGAATGAGCTGAAAGCCACGGTCAGCTACTCTGACGGTGTGCTTTACGTCACCTCCCGCTCACAGTCAGCCGGAGCCGCCTACTCGCTTGACGGACGGAAGATTGCCGACCTGCAGGTCCGCGAAGGCCATAATGAATTCCGGCTCTCCCCTGCCCCGGGTATCTATATCGTTAGAATAGGCGATGACTCTTTCAAAACACACATAAACTAATCCTCCCAAACACTCTTTCATCTTTCTGCGCTCTGCGGCCCGGCTCCTTATGGAGAAACCGGCCGCAGAGCCTTTGTTTTGGAGGTTCGGAATTTAAATGTTAATGTTATGCCGATAATGTGAATTTAGTTACTTTTGTACGGCCGGCCGTCGGCATATTTTCGCTTGCTCTTTAGGCATTATGTCCGCGTAACTCTCTCATCACAAGCAAAAATCTGCTCGATGACTGACCGCCATGTCGGTAACATTTATTATTAAACAAGCTCTGAAATAAAACCTTATCTTTTATGAAATATTATTGAAATGACGGTCTGCTATTTTTGCGTCATCAAACCATCCGGTCAGCATGATGAAAAAAGTAAAGTCCATCATTTCAATCATTTCCCTGCTCGCTTTAGCTTGTCCGAAGTCTGGAGCTCAGGAAGCGAAAAGCGTCTATGTTCCTGAAATCCACGGGACTGTCCGTGCGAAATACGAGTATGAACCTTCTGAAGGCAAGGGGCGCTTCGAGGTGCGCAACGCCCGCGTGAGCGTCGAAGGCAAGATCATACCTATCGTAGGCTACAAGGCAGAGATTGACCTTTCCGACGAGGGCGCAATCAAGATGCTTGACGCATACGTGAGGCTGCAGCCCGTCAGCCCGCTGAAACTGACCGTCGGACAGATGAGGGTGCCGTTCACCATCGACGCACACCGTTCGCCTCATCTGCAGTATTTCGCCAACAGGTCATTCATCGCCAAGCAGGTTGGCAATGTGCGCGACGTAGGCGCGGCTGCCGGCTGGACTTTCGATGGCACGACACCCGTGACTCTTGAGGGAGGTATTTTCAATGGCTCGGGTCTGACCAACCAGAAAAACTTCTGGACGGGAGATTATAATTTCTCGTTTAAGGCGCAGGCGCTTTTCGACGAGCAGTTCAATGTCACGTTAAGCTGCCAGAGAGCAAACGCAGGCGACGTGAATACCATGATGTATGACGCAGGAGCTTACTGGGAAAACAGCCGCTGGCACATCGAGGCCGAATATCTCCGCAAGCGTTATGCCCATGACGCCTTCCGTCCGGTCAATGCCATAGATGCTTTTGCAGCCTATCGCCTGCCCCTCCGCAAGGGAGTGACTTCGATATCGTTTCTGGGCCGTTACGATTACATGTCGGACCATAACCGTGGCGGCAAGGATGACAGTGGTTCACTCGTTATCGACGATCCGGAGCGTCACCGTCTGACCGGAGGCCTTACCTTCAGTCTCGGCAAAAAGAATCTTCAGGCCGACATCCGGCTGAACTACGAGCAATATTTCTATCCGCCGCATGTCACCCCCGCCATATCCGAGCAAAGCAAGTTAGTGCTCGAGTTCGTGGCACATTTCTGATTATCGGATTTTACGGATACCCCCGGCAAATCACAACCGTTTCTTTCCGGTGTATTTGGCTTTGATAATTTCGTAGGCGCGCCTGACAATAGCATAGATCTGACTGTCAGGGATATCGCCTTTGAGGTTCAGCTGTATCCAGTGCTTTTCACTGAGATTAAGCGGTTTGCTGACCGACGAATGTCTCATCTTCAGTTCCTCGATTTCCTCGGGCGTAGATTTGACGGTTACTGACGTAAAATCGTCCATATCCACAAGGCAGAACATGTGGTCCAGAATATAGAACACAAGGATAGAGTCGTAGCGTCGGGCAAACTTCCCGAAAGGAGTCTTTTCCGTAACCGCCTCCATCGAAAGGCAATACTCTCTGAATTCTTCGATATTCATTGACACAAATGCCGGGACGAGACATCACCCCGGCACTGATATGTTACACTATTCTGTGTTAATCAAACTTTTCGTATTCAGAGTTTTTGCTCTTGAATTCAGGTACTGTCGATTTCATCAGACGCACCATATCCGGTATCTCAACCACTGTAGCAAACTCGGTAAGTTTTGTCATGACCTCAGAAGCATCACGATAGGGATATTCACGTGCCTTGGCCACGAAGATGCGCTCATGCGTTGTGGGGAGGGTATTTTCCTTTGTTGCAAGGACTTCTTCATAAAGTTTTTCGCCGGGGCGCAGGCCTGTAAACTCAATCTTTATATCCCTATCGACCTCAAGTCCGGCAAGTCGAATCATTCGCTCTGCCAAAGTGACTATTTTCACAGGCGTACCCATATCGAATACGAAAATCAGGGTGCCTGTAGCGAATGTCGCGGCTTCCATCACGAGACGACATGCTTCGGGAATAGTCATAAAGAATCGGTTTATTTCAGGATGGGTCACAGTAACCGGCCCTCCATGCTCAATCTGTTCGCGGAAACGGGGTATGACAGAGCCATTCGAGCCAAGGACATTGCCGAATCGAGTGGTGACGAACTTTGTCCTGCCTTTCATCTCGCCTCGTTCAATCGCCAGTCCCAATGACTGCACGTATATTTCGGCAAGTCGCTTGGTACAGCCCATTATATTGGTAGGATTGACAGCCTTGTCGGTAGAAACCATGACCATTTTCTCCACGTCATATTCAACGCACTTATCCGCAACCTGACGGGAACCGCATACATTTACCTGTACAGCCTCGCACGGGTTTTCCTCCATCAGCGGCACATGCTTGTAAGCTGCCGCGTGGAATACTATCTGGGGATGATATTTCCTGAACACGAAGTCAAGACGGGCTAAAGAACGTACATCACCGATCACCGGGACAAAATTCAGATCAGGGAATTTATACTCAAGTTCGAGACGGATATTGTGGAGCGGAGTCTCGGCATTATCAAACAGTATCAACCGTTTGACTCCGAAAGTAGCAAGCTGGCGGCAAAGTTCCGAGCCGATTGAACCGGCAGCTCCGGTAACCATGATGACCTTATTGCTGAAATTATCAATAATTTCATTCATGGAAATTTTTATTTCATCACGGCCTAAAAGGTCCTCTATCTTTATCTTTCTGATATAGCTGCTTATGGCGGTGCCCTCAGTCATCTCGTCAATACCGGGAGCTATGTAAGTCTTTAAACCGGCTGACCGGCAGTATTCAATAAGCCTGTCCTGTTCGGCACGGGCATCGGCTACGTATGGGAACAATATGCCGGAAACGCCATACTTGTTTGCGATTGAAACCACATCATCGGAATTCCGGAAGTTGCACACATCCATGCCTGCCATCTGATGTCCGCTGATCGTTTCGCCATAAGTGACAAAACCCGTTATGTGATAATGACGCGAATGTTTCAGGCGCGAATAAGCCGATACGGCCTTGTCACCGGTACCGTAGACAAGAACACGATGCTTTCTGTCGTTAGGATTATGGTTTGACTGTAACTTGTCATAGACTAAAATCATGATTATTCTTGTCACAGACAGCACCAGGACAGTAAAGCAATAATCCACAATGACCATTCCGGCCAGCAGTGTGCTTGATACCGGGAGGGATGAGAAGGCGCCCATGATCAACCACAGGAATACGTCCTTGAACAGACATGCCAGGCAAATTCGTCCTAATTCCCTCAGCGTTGAATAGCGGATGATCGCTCTATATGTTTTCGAGACTCTAAAGACAATGAAAGAGGAGATTATCGATCCTCCAAGCCATATCAGCGCCAATTTATTGCCAAACTCGAAATTAGGGAGCATTACCGCAATCAGGAACAACGCCAGTATAGATGCGAAAAATGACAGGATGACATCAAGACAAAGTATAATCCATGTCTTTAGAAATCGATTGTAATTTAGATTTTTAAGGCCATTCAAAAGCATATTGCAAATATTTTATTCAATCTCCGTTTCTAAATCTCTTTAATAACTTTAATATTTAACCTTACAATTCAACGATCTTTTAAATAATTGTAATTCCCATAGTTTAATTACGTGGAAAGTTCCTTTTGACCGGCATCCCTTTTTAAATTGTCGTTCGTAAAGTTTTTTAGATCCTCTGTATCCGAGACATCAGTGTCCTCAGAAAGAACTGATATTCGGGACTGCAAAGATAATCAATTTATTAGAAATAAAAAACGATTCTTCACAAAAATTTGCCGTCGCTCCCGGATAAGAGAGCGACGACCATTCAGTTCCGCATAAAGCATCAGTCATTCGACGGCGTCAGTCCCCGGAAGCTCCCGCTCCAGAAGGGTGGCGGCCAGGGCCACGCAGTCATTGCAGGGAAGAAGGGCTGAGCCGGTGTCAAGCCCTTTTAGTGTGCGGCAGACGGTGGAGCCCGCCTGTGCCTTGAACTCTTTCATTATGCGGGCGAGAGCGGCCCGTGAGGCCATTCGGTCACGTTTCGCGCCGCCAATGATCATTCCTGCGCCGACCAGGGCTCCGCAGGTGCCGTCCATCGTGCCGAAGCCGGTGCCGTAAGCCGAGGCAAGGGCCTCTACGGTGTCGAGGTCAAGGCCTATGATGTCGGCGTAGGCCATGGCGACGGCCTGGGCGCAGTTGCAGCGTCCGCTGCGCTTGTTGTCAACTGCTTGTTCGATTCTTTTACTCATCAGTCAATTAAATTACCGCCTACGCACACATTCTGTATATAGGGCGTGGTGTAGGCATAAGGGATGAATGACAGCGAGGGCAGCTGTCGGGTAATGATAAAATCGGCCTGTTTGCCCGCTGCTATCGATCCGTGGCAGTCGGAGCAACCCATGGCTGCGGCGCCGTTGAGCGTCACTGCGTTGAGGGCTTCCTCGGGGGTGAGGCGCATGTTGATGCAGGCAAGAGCCATGACCATGCGCATGTCGCCCGAGGGTGACGAGCCGGGATTATAGTCGGAGGCGAGGGCCACAGTGGCGCCGCCGTCGACAAGGCGACGGGCCGGCCCGTAAGGCATGCCGAGGAAGAACGAGGCTCCCGGAAGCAATGTGGCGATAGTCGATGAGGACTGAAGCAGGGCTATCTCCTCGTCGCCGAGGCGCTCGAGATGGTCAACAGACAGAGCGCCATGACTCACGCCCACCTGCACACCGCCCGACACATCAAGCTCATTGGCGTGGATTTTGGGACGCATGCCGAACCGTGCGGCACATTCGAGAATCTGAGCCGTCTGCTCCACGGTGAAGAAACCGCGGTCACAGAACACATCGACATAGTCGGCCAGGCCTTCGGCTGCCACAGCCGGAATCATGTCGCGGCAGAGCATGTCGACATACTCCTGCTGACGGCCGGCATATTCACGGGCCACGGCATGAGCGCCGAGGAAGGTGGTGCGCACGGTCAGGGGCAGCTCGTCGGCTATTCGGGCGGCCACGCGGAGCATCTTCAGCTCCGATGGAGTATCGAGCCCGTAGCCGCTCTTTATCTCCAGACAAGCGGTACCCTTGAGCATCACCTCGCGGGCGCGGGCCAGCGACCGGCTGTAAAGTTCAGCTTCGTCCACGGCACGGAGACGGTCGACGGAGTTGAGGATGCCTCCGCCGCGGCGGGCTATCTCCTCGTAGGAGAGACCGCGGATCTTATCTTCAAATTCCTGCTCGCGGCTGCCGGCGTAGATTATGTGAGTGTGGGAGTCGCAGAACGAAGGGATTACTGCTCCCCCTCCGGCGTCGACCATGAGCTCGCTGCCGTCGGTGGGCCGGAATTCCGTCATCGGGCCCCATGAGTGGAACGTGCCGCCCTCTACGCGGAGCCATGCGTCGGTCATCGAATCGACATGGCGCATCTCATCGCCCCGGAGCGACGGCTTGCCATGACTGTCAAGTCCGGCGAGCAGACCTATGTTATAGACTATCATTGCAAATCGGCGTGGTTGCGGATGAACTGTATGGAGTTTTCGATCAGGGGCGACATCGGTGTGTCGTTCTCCACGAATGGCACCGTGCAGCGGTATTCATCATGCCATGCTTCGAGGACAGGCGAGGTGCGCAACGGCCGGCGAAGGTCGAGGCCCTGCATGGCGTTCATCAGCTCGATGGCGAGCACACGCTCCGTGTTGTCGACGATGCGCACGAGCTTGGTGGCCGAATTGGCGCCCATCGACACATGGTCCTCCTGACCCTGCGAGGAAGGGATAGAGTCGCAGCTCGTAGGCCAACATAGGCCCTTCGACTGGTTGACGATCGAGGCGGCGGCATACTGCGGAATCATGAAGCCGCTGTTGAGGCCGGGCCTGGCAACGAGGAACGACGGAAGTTCGCGTGATCCGGAGATGAGCTGGTAGATGCGGCGTTCCGAAATGTTGGCAAGCTCCGAGACGGCGATGGCGAGGAAATCCATGGGGAGGGCAATAGGCTCGCCGTGAAAGTTGCCGGCCGAAACGATGATATCCTCTTCGGGGAAGATTGTGGGATTGTCAGTGGGACTGTTGATCTCAGTCTCGATTACCGAACCGACATAGTCAAGCGTGTCCTTGAAAGCGCCGTGAACCTGAGGCATGCAGCGGAACGAATAGGGGTCCTGGACATAGGGCTTGGGAAGCCTGATGATCTCGCTACCTTCGAGCCAGTGACGGACGGCGCGGGCTGTGGCGAGCTGTCCGGGATGAGGACGCACGGCGTTGACATGATCGTTGAACGGTTCGATGAGGCCTTTGAACACGTCGAGCGAAAGGGCGCCGATCTTGTCGGCGAGTTTGCCGAGACGACGGGCCTTGAGGATGGCATATACGGCGTGGGCCGACATGAACTGAGTGCCGTTGAGCAGCGCGAGACCCTCTTTCGACACCAGGCGTACAGGCTCCCAGCCAAGTTCCTTGAGCACCTCGGCCGAAGGCACCACGCGACCTTTGTAGTGGACCTGACCGAGACCGAGCAGCGGCAGGCACATATTAGCCAGCGGAGCGAGGTCGCCCGACGCGCCGAGCGAGCCGAGGGAGTAGACCACCGGAATCACATCGTTATTAAACATATCGACGAGGCGCTGAACCGTTGAGAGCTGGACGCCCGAATTGCCGAACGAGAGCGACATGATTTTAGCCAGAATCATTATCTTTACGATCACCGGGTCAACCGGGTCGCCGCAACCGCAGGAGTGTGACTTCACAAGGTTTTCCTGGAGCTTCGAGAGGTCATCCTTGTCAATGGAGATGTTGCAGAGCGAACCGAAGCCGGTGGTGATGCCGTAGATGGGGCGCGGGCAGTTTTCAATCTTATTGTCGAGATATTCGCGGCAGCGGTTGATCAGACGCACAGATTCGTCGCTGAGCACCAGAGTTATATGTTGGTCGATGATTTCGCCTACGCGGGCGATGGTGAGCCGTTCGGGGCTGATATGATGTATCATAATCAATTATTTAATTTGGTCAAGTGCGTTGGCCACCACTTCGTCGGAAGCCATGTTGGGAAGGGTTACTTTGAGGCCGGGAGTGCGTTCCATCTCGCGGCGGATGGCGGCGATGGCCCCGGGATTGCGGGCCCAGCTGCGGCGCGCTATGCCGTTGTTGACGTCCCACAGGAGCATCTCGCGGATGTGGCGCGCGGCATCTTCCGAGCCGTCGATCACCATGCCGAAGCCGCCGTTGATCACTTCGCCCCAGCCTACGCCGCCGCCGTTGTGGATCGACACCCATGTGGCGCCGCGGAAGGCATCGCCGATCACATTATGCACTGCCATGTCGGCGGTGAACTGCGATCCGTCGTAGATGTTGGATGTCTCGCGGTAGGGCGAGTCGGTGCCAGACACATCGTGATGGTCGCGGCCGAGGACTATCGGGGCCGAGATGCGTCCGTCGGCAATTGCGCGGTTAAATTCGGAGGCTATGCGTGTGCGGCCTTCGCAGTCAGCATAGAGAATACGGGCCTGCGAGCCCACCACCAGATGATTCCTGGCAGCCTCGCGTATCCAGTGGAGATTGTCAAGGAGCTGATGGCGGATATCTTCGGGCGCCTCGTCGACCATCTGCTGAAGCACGTCGGCAGCGATAGCGTCGGTGACGGCGAGGTCCTCCGGACGGCCGGAGGTGCACACCCAGCGGAAGGGGCCGAAACCATAGTCAAAGAAGCGCGGCCCCATGATGTCCTGCACATAGGAGGGATAGCGGAAGTGCCTGCCCGAGGCATCCATCACGTCGGCACCGGCGCGCGAGGATTCAAGGAGGAAAGCATTGCCGTAGTCAAAGAAGTACATGCCGTCGGCGGCCAGACGGTTGATGGCGGCTACCTGACGGCGGAGAGATTCCTGCACACGGCGGCGGAACTCCTCCGGGTCATCGGCCATCATGGCTTTCGACTGTTCGAACGAAAGGCCTACGGGATAATAGCCTCCGGCCCAGGGATTGTGGAGAGAAGTCTGATCGGAGCCGAGGTCAACGTGGATGCCGTCGGCTGCAAGGCGTTCCCACAGGTCGACTATATTGCCCTGATAGGCCAGCGACACAGCCTCACGGTTCTCGCGGGCGCGCCCGGCGCGGTCAAGGAGCTCGTCGAGCGAAGTGTAGACCTCATCGACCCAGCCCTGACGGAAGCGTTTCTCCACGGCCTTGGGATTGATCTCAGCCGTGATGCTCACCACGCCGGCAATGTTGCCTGCCTTGGGCTGGGCGCCTGACATGCCGCCGAGACCCGAGGTCACGAACAGCAGTCCGCCGAGCGACTCCTCACCTGCAGGGAGCAGCTTGCGGCCTGCGTTGAGCACCGTGATGGTGGTGCCGTGAACAATGCCCTGCGGGCCGATATACATATAGGAGCCGGCGGTCATCTGGCCGTACTGTGACACTCCCATGGCGTTGAACCGCTCCCAGTCATCGGGCTTAGAGTAGTTGGGCACCACCATGCCGTTGGTGACGATTACGCGGGGGGCGTCGGGGTGGGATGGAAAAAGTCCGAGGGGGTGACCGCTGTACATAACGAGCGTCTGATCGTCAGTCATCTCGGAGAGGTATTTCATCACCAGGCGATACTGAGCCCAGTTCTGGAACACGGCACCGTTGCCGCCGTAGGTGATAAGTTCATGGGGATGCTGCGCCACACGCGGATCGAGGTTATTCTGGATCATCATCATGATGGCGGCAGCCTGACGGGAGCGGGCGGGATAGTCGTCGATGCTGCGGGCATACATGGGGTATGTCGGGCGGTAACGGTACATGTAGATGCGTCCGTAGTCCTTGAGTTCGCGGGCGAATTCGGGAGCGAGCTGAGCGTGGAGATGTTCGGGGAAATAGCGCAGGGCATTTTTCAGCGCGAGCTTTTTGCCGGCTTCGTCAAGGATCTCCTTGCGGCGCGGCGCATGGTTTACATCCGGATCGTAGCCCGGATGAGGGGGGAGAGTTTCGGGTATGCCGGACTGAAGGTCGCGGCGGAATTCATCGAGTGATATATTGTCAGTCATAGTTCAGAATTATTTAGAGGAATTATTTAGAGGAAAGTTTAGAGTTTACTATCGCCAAGAGGTCAGCCTCGGCCTTAACGGCTTCGGCGGCAATTTCGGCGGCTCGGGCGGTGAGTCCGGCAGCCATGTCGCGGTCAGCGAGCTGAGCGGCGTTGATGCGGACATTGAGCTCGGCGCCGAGCACGGCGCTGCGGGCGGCGAGAGCTCCTACACCGGCATCGCTCACTGAAGCGGGATTGCCGGTCTCAGCCATGGCTTCAAGAAGCGGGAATACGTCGAGGGCGGCCTCCATGGTACGCAGGGGTACCCTGGTGGCATTGAGTGTGGCGGCCTCAACGGCGGCGTTGCGGGCCTCGATCTCTTCGGGAGTGGATTTTGGCAGGCGCACGGCGTCCATAATGCGGTTGAACGCTTCAGTATCCTCATCGACCAGTTCGAGGAGATGCTTCACCAGAAGCTGGCCGCCGTCGGCATAATTAGAGAATTCCTCCCAGCGGTCGTCCCAGCCGGGCTTGTGTGCCGAGAGGTTAGCCACCATGGTGCCGAGGGCTGCGGCGAGCGAACCCATGTAGGCCGAAATTGAGCCACCGCCTGGAGCGGGCGACTCGGATGCTGTTTCGAGGGCGAAATCGCGGCAGGTCATGTCAGTGAGTCTGCCGGCCGACTCGGGTTCGATCATATATTCGATAACCTTTTCGCGGGGGTTGAAGGGTGCAAGCTCGTCGAGGCCCATCGACTTGACGGCCATGCGTATGATCTCGCTCTCGGCTATGCCTGACGAGCGCTGCTGCTTGTGGAGGAAGTATCGTCCGGCATCGATGAGTGTGCGCTTGGGCACGAGGCCGACGATCTCGGCGCCCGTCACGCGGACACCTCGTGCGTCGGCCGCGCGACATACTTCGTCGAAAGCCTTGTGGAGGGGGGTAACGTTGATGTCAGTGATGTTCATTGACACCTGGGCAATTCCGTACTCGTCGATAAACCAGCCTATGGCCTTTGTGGCGGGCAGTGTGCCGGGTATCATGATCACCTTGCCATTTTCATCGGTCACGGGCTTTCCCGTCACCTTGCCTCCCTCGCGTTTCGGACGGCCTTTTTCGCGGACGTCGAAAGCAATGGCGTTGGCACGGCGGGTCGAGGTGGTATTGAGGTTGAAGTTGACAGCCACCAGGAAATCCCGGGCCCCTACCGCGGTTGCTCCGGTGCGGGCAATCCTGTCGTCAAACTTGCGGTCGCCGAAGTCGGCGCCGTCATCGTGACCAAGTCGGTCAGGAAGAGCCTCGTATTCTCCGCGACGGCACACGGCTAGGTTCTTGCGTTCGGGTTTGAAAGCGGCGGCCTCGTAGCTGTAGACGGGGATGCCGAGTTCGTCGGCAATGCGTCGGCCGAGCTTGCGGGCCATTTCGGCACACTCTTCGAGAGTGACGCCCGCCACGGGAATAAGGGGCAGCACATCCGTGGCACCCATGCGGGGATGGGCGCCGTGATGACGGCTCATGTCAATGAGTTCGGCGGCACGGCGTACGCCGCGGAAAGCCGCTTCGACCACATCTTCGGGTGAACCGACGAATGTAACTACCGTACGGTTAGTGGCTTCGCCGGGGTCAACGTCAAGGAGTCTGACTCCCTCCACCGATTCAATGGCATCGGTGATGGCCTTGATGACATTTCTATCGCGCCCTTCACTGAAATTGGGCACACACTCTATGATACGTGTATCCATGGTTATGAAATGATTGTCAAAAAAATGATGGTTCTAAAGCAACGATGTAAAGTTAGCTTTTTTCTGCCAAACAGAGGCCTAAAAATAGAAAAAAGGATGGTAAAAATGTCAATGTGCTCTTGATGTCGTTTCGGCTTTGGGCCGCGGGGACACCTGCCGCTCAGGCTACTGCACGGATGGGGCAGTTATCGGGGATCGGAATTATCGGAGCAATCGGAATTATTGGAATTATCCAACGATCTGACGGTTTATCGGGTGGAGCGGGCGGCTGATGACTTAGGGGAGGTTTAAGACTGAGGGGGATTTCAAAGGGGGCTTTAAGGTGGGGCGAGACGGGCCGGAGGGCGGTCATGTCAGGGTCGTAGAGGGCTGTGTAGTAATGCTCGGCGAAGGCGCCTCCTAATTTGGCGTTGCCGTGGATTATCACTACCGTGCCTTTGATCATGGGGACAGCTGAAAAGACTGCTTTTATATGCGTGTCGAGACCCTCCTCCAATTTGTGATGCGGGTAGAAGCATGTGTCGAGAATCAGGGCGCGGTGGAATGTGAGGCCGCGGACCGAGTCGGGAGATCGGCCTGAGGCGGCTATGGTGCCCGGTTTGAAGCCGGGGAGGAGCTGACGGGCCATCTGCCTGTTGGCGTCCATAATAAGACCGGTCATCCAGTCGTCAGCAAGATGATCAAGAAATCGGAAATATTTTATAAGGAGGAGGCGGACTTTGGCGTAGGCGGGAGGCCAGCCGGCAGCGATGTGGGGATCGTGAACTATGGCGCGGATCATGCCTGTGCGCTGACGCCGGATCTCCATCGGCTCTATGATTCGGGCTTCCCAGGGACGGAGGGGACGGTTTACAAACTTCCGGAAGGCGTAAAGGTAGTTTGCGTGGTTTTCCATGGTGATTATCGGATTATTCAGGAGTTTTCGAGATTATTCGGGAATATTCCCGATGTTTTTGAAGGGAATTCCGGGACAAAGATAGGGTGGATTCGGAGCGACCGGGCGCACTCTGTCCACACTCTTGAAAAAATTTTTCTGAGGGGGGGATTAAACCACTTGAGGGCTGTCTCAACGACAGCCCTCAAGTGTATTGTTCCATTAAAAATTCTCTTAATTACTATTTTTGCAGTTGTGAAGTATAGATGGTTGTATATCTATGGTTTTATTATCTAAACGAGGATGTTTATTTACGGTTACAAATTTCGGGAGTAATTATTACACCGATAATACTATGTCGTTACAATGTTGTGACAGCAATAAAAGCCTCGTCGTATTTAACATTGTTTAACTTCATAGTGCAAGAATTGCGTCAGACTCCCCATTTTTTGAGGGTGAACATGAACTCAAGGCCACCTTCGGCCTGGATACGGTTGTGAACCGAGATGCTGCCGCCAAGGGCGTCGATGATGTTCTTGACTATGGGAAGGCCAAGGCCTGTGCCGCCTGATTTGCGGGAGCGCCCGGCATCCACGCGATAGAAGCGGTCGAAGAGGTGAGGGATGTGGGTTTCATCGACGCCTGCGCCGTTGTCCCAGAAGGCAAAGGTGTAATACCTGTCGGACTCGGCGACGAGGCGGAGCCCCATGGCGGTGCCGTGGGAGTGGACGACAGAGTTGCGGATGAGATTGGTGATGACGCTGACGAGGAGGTTGGCGTTGCCGCGGACCTCGCAGTCGAGGGGTATGTCAAATTCAAATGTCATTCCGTTGTTCTGGCCCGAGGTGATGAAGTCATTCTCTATGGTGTAGACAATATCGTGCATGTCGATGGCTGTGACGGGGATATTGCCGGAGCCATCTTCGAGGCGGGTCATGGTGGAAACGTCGCTGAGGAGGTTGCACAGGCGGTCGACATTGTCCTTGGCGCGGGAAAGGAAGTAAGTGCGTGTTTTATCATCCATGTCGTCAGATGACAACACTGTGTCGAGATAGCCTTTGATGACGCCTACGGGAGTCTTGAGTTCGTGGTTGATGTTGTTGGTGAGCTGGCGTTTGAGGCGTGATTTTTCCTCCACGGCATGGAATGCGATCTCATGTTCGCGACGGAACTTTTCGAGGGCTTCGCCACGTTCGCGATAGAGGTTGACGATGAGGCGCGATATGTCGCCCAGTTCATTGTGGGGGAACTGCGATTCGTCGAAGTGTACGGTAGAGTCATCGGCCTCGCGGGCAAACTCTTTGAGCATGCGAATGTTTTTGGCTATGGAGTTGGTGGCAAGCCAGGTGAATACAATGGCAGCGGCGGTCAGGGCGATGAACACGAGCCAGAATGTGATGTCGGCCACATTGAGCGTACGGGATATGGACTGCGTCATTGGCATGGCAGTGAACACGAGGAGGTTGCCGTCGCGGCTCTTGGCGCTGCGGAAATAGAAGGTAGACTCGGAGTCGTGGCCCAATTGGCCCGAATCGGCATTGTAGTCGGCCGACATCGATTCGATGAATTCGCGGTCAAGGGGCTCGCCCATGTAGTAGAGCGGAGGCAGGCCGTTGTCGTAGTCGGCACGGCGGAACACGCTGACGCGTACCTGGCCGAACCGCGAGTCGAGGAAGAAATTATGGAGCGACTTTATGAACTCGCCTATGTCAATGTCATTGTCATAGCAATAGAGCATACGCGAGTTGAAGAGCGAGAGCTGGTTCTGTATGTTCTCACGGCGGTAATTCGACATGCTGTGATAATAGTACCACATGAGCAGGCCGATGATGCAAGTCATCATCAGCACAATAGGGAGGAAAATCCGCCAGCGGAAACTATATTGTCTCTTTAAAACCATATCCGAAGCCCAGACGAGTTACAATATTGGCTCCATAGGGGCCTATTTTCTTGCGAAGGCGGGCTATGTTGGTGTCGATAGTTCGGTTAGTGACGATGACATCGTTGTCCCATACGTGGCGGATGATTTCTTCGCGCGAATAGATGCGGTTACGATGGGTCAGGAAGAAGAGGAGGATGTCGAACTCGGTGCGAGTAAGGCCCATGTCCTCGCCGTCGAGGAATCCGAGTTTGTCGTTACGGTCTATGCGTAGAGTCTTGAAGGTGATGTCAGGCTCGTAGATGTTTTTAGAAACATTGTATTCCCACCGGCGTGTGGCCTGGCTGCGGCGGAGGACGGCGCGGACGCGGGCGAGCACCTCGCTGATGACGAACGGTTTGGTGATATAGTCGTCGGCACCGATATTAAGTCCCATCACGGTGTCGTCCTCACCGTTGAGAGCCGAGCAGAAGATTATGGGAGTGTTTTCGGTATTGCTCATGTTACGTATGCGTTTGGCGAAATCGAAGCCGCTCAAATGCTCCATCATGATATCGACGATAAAAAGGGAGTAGGCCGAAAGGTCCATCTCGAGGGCCTCCTCCGCGCTATAGGCGCAGTCAACTTCGTATCCTTCTTTCTCAAGATTGAATTTAAGTATCTCGCACAGTGCTTCTTCGTCGTCAATGACAAGTATTTTGATTCTCATTAGCTAATATCATTTAAGGTCGCAGCGCAGCGGCCGCAAAAGTTGTTTCAAATTGCGATTGTAAAATTACTAAATGCAAGCGAAGGATTGTCGTTAAATATTGTTAAACAATAGGGGCGAATGAACCAACCCTGCGCGAGGACGTTTATAGTGTATAATTACTATATTTGCACTGTGTTTTTTTCATGGTATTAGATTTAAGGTTAAAGAACAATCGGCTGTCGTGAGACAGCCGACTTTTTTATGTCGGCAACTGTCCGTAACACCTATATTATATATCAAAAAAGAGAAATTATCGGGTATAATTAGGTAAATTGAAAAATAATGTATATTTTTGAGACCGATAACAGCTCTAAATACAGGGCCGAACCCACTGATCTAACCCCATAAACTTCTATTAAATGGAATTGCTTGACAAAGACGTTACCGCTCAAACCGCAGAGGACGTCACTAACACCGCCAACGAAACTGCATCATCACAGACCGTTGAAACTCCCGCCGCCACCTCCCCCACAGAGACCGAGACAGAAACAGCCGCACCCGAAGATGTGGCTCCCATCACCGCACCGGAACTGATGGAGAAACTTAAGACAATAATCGAAAAGGAAGAGAATGTGAGCGCCGAGGATCTTGCGAGATTCAAACAGCAATTCTATAATCTTCATAACGAGCGCCTCCGGGAAGAGCGTCAGAAGCATATCGACGCCGGCAACGAGGCCGAGACATTCGTGCCCCAGCCCGATCCCTTCGAGGAGGAGTTCAAGAAACTGATGACCGACATCAAAGAGATGAAAGCGCGTCAGCGCGCTCAGATCGAAGCCGAGCAGCAGCGCAATCTCGAGCGCAAGCAGGCTATCATCGACCAGATAATGAAGATGAGTGACGACACAGACAACGTGAACCGTCACTATCCTCAGGCCAAAGAACTTCAGAACGAATTCAAGGCCATAGGCGAGGTGCCCCAGCAGAAAGCCACCGAAATATGGAAATCATTCCAGGATGCCGTAGAGCATTTCTATGACCAGTGGAAGGTGAACAAAGAACTCCGCGACTACGATTTCAAGAAAAACCTTTCGGAGAAAGAACTGCTGGTGAGCGAAGCCGTGAAACTCGATACCGAAGAGGATGTGGTGACCGCCTTCAAGCGCCTGCAGGAGCTTCATGACAAATGGCGCGAGATAGGGCCGGTGGACAAAGAACACCGCGAAGAGATATGGGCGCGGTTCAAAGATGCCTCCGCAGCCATCAACAAGCGCTATCAGGCGTTCTTCGAGGAGCGCAAGAAACGCGAGCAGGACAACGAAGCAGCCAAGACAGCCCTCTGCGAACGCATCGAGGCCATGGACCTTGGCGCACTCACCAGCTATTCGGCCTGGAACAAAGCCACTCAGGAGATAATGAAGGCCCAGGAAGAATGGAAGAAGATAGGATTCGCCTCACGCAAGGCCAACAATACCCTCTTCACCCGTTTCCGCAAACGCTGCGACGAATTCTTCGCCGCCAAGGCCGAGTATTTTCATAATGTCAAGGACGAGATGGCTCAGAACCTTGAGGCCAAGACCCGCCTCTGCGAACAGGCCGAGGAGCTGATGAACTCAACTGACTGGAAATCCACTACCGACAAGCTCGTGGAGCTTCAGAAGCAGTGGAAAACCATCGGTACAGTGCAGAAGAAGTATTCCGACACTATATGGGCCCGGTTCATGGCCGCGTGTGACCACTTCTTCGAACAAAAGAAAGCTGCAACCGCCGGTGTGAAAAAGACCGAGCAGGCCAATCTGGCCATCAAGCGCGAGATTGTCGACACACTGACCAAACTCAATGCTCCCGATGCCACCACTCCGCGCGAAGAGGCCATCAAGACCATCAACGAGCTCCGCGCCAAATGGCAGCAGACCGGCCATGTGCCCTTCCGCGAAAAGGACAAACTCCACGAAACTTATCGCGAGGTTGTGCGCCAGCTGTTTGACAAATATGACATCCACGAGACCAAGGCCCGTCAGGCGTCGTTTGAGAACGCCATCGAGGAGTTGTCGGCCGACAAGAGCAAGCTCTCGCGTGAACGCGAGCGCCTGATGCGCACCTACGAATCGCGCCGCGCCGAGCTTCAGACTTACGAGAACAACCTTGGATTTTTCAATGCAAAGACCAAGACCGGCGACTCGATGATGCGTGATCTTCAGAACAAGATCCAGCGCATCAAGAACGACATTGCCGATCTCGAAAAGAAAATTCAGCTCATCGACGCCAAGCTCTAACCCCAAGGAGCCTTCAACGAATGACTGGAATAAACCAAAAAGGAAGGTACGGGCGATACATACAGCTGATACTCACATGCGTTGACTTCCTGATACTCAACGCGACATTCTTCATCACGGCCACTATATCGCCGGAATTCATCGCTGTAAGGACGCGCACGGTGTGGCTTCTGGCCAATATGGCTTATCTGCCGGCGGCCTATCTGATGAGCCATACCCAGACCACGAGGACCATAGCCATGGAGCATGTGCTGGGAAACTCGCTCAAAGCCGTGCTGCTGCATGCGCCGCTGTTTATCTGCGGACTGTACTTTGTGCAGGTCGACACGATACCGTGGTATGTGTTCGGCGAATTCTACGGACTGCTGCTAATGCTGCCGCTGTGGTGGCTCACATCGCGTCTAATAATCAAGGCGTTCCGGCGCCGAGGGCGTAACTTCAGCCGTGTTATCATAGTCGGAGACAACCCTACGGCCCATCATCTTTACGAGGTGATGTCGTCAGACGTCGGGTTTGGTTACCGTGTGTATGGCATATTCGACAACGCGCCCCACAAGGACACCCCCGAAGGACTTTACCGCGGAACTATTGCCGACCTTGACACCTTTGTGACCGAGAAGAAGATCGATGAGATATTCTGTGTGCTGCCCCAGAACCGGCCGGAGGATATCAGCCACACGTTGCATGTGGCCGAGAAGAATGTGACGCAATATTACTATGTGCCGCAGTTCAGCCGTTATCTCCAGCGCAACTACGACATGTATGCCTTAGGTTCGATACCGGTGATGTCAGTGCGCCATCAGCCGCTTACGCGGTCGGCCAACCGTGTGCTCAAGCGCGCGTTTGACCTGACATTCTCATCTGTAGCCCTGATATTCTTTCCGCTGATCTACATCCCGGTGGCCATCGCCATCAAGGTATCGTCGCCCGGCCCGGTGTTTTTCAAGCAGAAACGCACAGGCTACAGAGGCCGCGAATTCAACTGCTATAAATTCCGCACGATGAAGGTCAACGCTTCGGCCGACACTCAGCAGGCATCGAAGGACGATCCGCGCAAAACCCGCGTGGGCGAGTTTCTGCGCCATACTTCGATCGACGAACTGCCGCAGTTTATCAACGTGTTTCTCGGCAATATGTCGGTGGTAGGCCCCCGGCCCCACATGCTCAAGCACACAGAAGAATACTCGCATCTGATAAAGGAATACATGGTGCGCCACTATATCAAACCGGGCATTACCGGCTGGGCGCAGATCAGCGGCTACCGCGGGCAGACCGAGGAGCTATGGCAGATGGAGCGCCGGGTGGAGCATGACGTATGGTATATCGAACATTGGTCGCTGCTTTTAGACATCAAGATTATCTTCCGCACCGTATACAATGCCCTCCATGGCGAAAAAAACGCCTATTGACTCTATAAACATAAAAAAAGCACGGCTCTTTCATTTAAGATAAAATAAAGCGTATATTTCCCCTTACCCGGTTCAAGTCGAGCCGGGTGATTTTTCAATGTTGAATGTCAGCATTTTATCGTTTCGTCAAAATCTAATATTTTTTATTTTTGGCTCAAAAATCGAAGTAGTTTTGTAAAGTTCATCGATATATGCCTCATCAACTCTGCGACGCCCTTCTTTTTGTCGGAACGCTTTTTACGAAGTCCTTTCCATATTGAGAAAACAGAGAAAACTATTCTCTGGATGGTGTCAAGGTTTCTCGCAGCCCTCGGTGATTTGCGCCTGATACCGTCCTGCATCAGATTGACATCGAGTCCCCAGTGCATGCTTTCTATTGACCAGTGGCTGCGCACCAAATGACCCAAAGCCGGAGTGTCAGTCGGCAGGCTGCTGACATACAGCCGTTTTTCTGAAGTGTGGACTCCTGTGGATTTTTTGACTGTGTCAGATTCATACTCCACGACTGTCATGTTTCCGCCCCATTTCTCCCTGTCTGCGATTATTTCCAGTCCGTCATAGATACGATAGGTTCTGGTCTCGATTCTTCCGTGCCCGAGTTCTGGGCCTGTTGTGTAGGAATACAGCGGCGTATGCTCCCTTAGTCTGTCCTCCACCCCGTAACGCAGGGCGCGCTGGTTAGCCTTAAGTTCTATAAGAAATTCCCCTCCGTTTCTTCTGATTATGTCGATTATATTCTTTTGCATGGACATGGCGTCGGCGGTGACTATCTTGCCCGCCAGCTCGATTTTGTTCAGCAGCAACGGGACAGCCTTTATCTCATTGCTTTTTTCCTGACACGCCTCTGTCGCAAGTGTTATTCCTGTGTTGAACGAATAGGCCGAGACTATGTCTGGATTGCGACCGTTCTGCCGGACCGTACCACGCTCAGCTTTACCGTCTATGCAGATTATTTCTGTGCCACAGCCTTTTTTTAGCAGCTCTTTATGAAATACCTCGGCAAAATCCTGCATCCTGTCGGCCATTGTATGATCGTTTATGCCGTTTTCAATACGGCACAGTGTCGATTCCGATGGCACACCCTTCCTGAGAATACCCAGCCTATGGAATTTATTGAGATGATGATATCCGAATTGAATTATATCGGCTCGTCCGACACATCCACACTCTCCGGCGAATATCATAAGTATGATGATGTCGGCGAGTCGATGACGGATATTACCTTTGTCGGACCTGCGAAAATCGGGGACGGAATCGGCGAAATCCATCAGTCTGTCCAGAATACTGCCGTTGAATTCAGTTTTATTTACTAATTTTGAAGTCCGATTGAGCGCATTTGCTCCAGTCGAACGTACTTGGTCGAGTGGCTTATTTTTATTCATAACTATTTGATTATCACCTATAAAGTTACGAAAATTTGGCCACTCGACCAAATTTTTACACCATTTATTTAGTTGATAATCAGAGAAATGAATACGAGCACCTCCTTTTCCATTCAGATATCCCCCCCCCTATAAAATAACAGGCTTTTCGGGAAAACAAGGCATTTTTAAATGAAAGAGTTGTGCCCCATAATGCGGATGGCGGAGCGATTTTTATTGCGCTGTCAGATTTTTTGCTTACATTTGGATTCTTGAATCATACTTACTACCGTTGAACCACCTTATTTAACGATGAAACTGATACTCAACATCAACTACCGCACCAACTGGGGTGAACGCCTTTTCGTGGAATACCACGACGAGTCAGCCCCCGACGGCCGCATCCGCCGACAGCTAATGACCCAAGGACATGCCGACGCCTGGACCGCAGAATTAGAGATGCGCCCCTCACAGGCCGAACTCGTGTATCGCTACGCGGTGATCCGCGACGACGGCTCCGAACGCCACGAATGGGGCGCCGACCGCCGTCTGGCCGTCGACCCCCACGTGCCCTCGGTCGATGTCTTTGACCGCTGGCAGGACCAGCCATCCGAAAAGCCCCTCTTCTCGTCGGCCTTCACCGACTGTATCTGCCGCCCCGCTCCCGAAGCCCCGCTGCCCCCGCTGGCTCCCGCGACACTGGAGCTGCGCGTCAAGGCCCCGATGGTTTTGCCCGACATGGTGCTTGCCGTCAGCGGATCATGCGAAGCACTCGGCAACTGGGACCCCGCAAAAGCACTCGTGTTCAACTCGGCCGACTTCCCCGAATGGTCGCTGCAGATCCCGCTTGCCGGACTTCCCGAAGAATTTGACTACAAGCTACTGCTGCTCCGAAAGTCTGACCGTCAGACCCTGGCATGGGAGCGCCGCGACAACCGCCGCCTGTCGATTCCCCGCTTCACTGACAACTCCTCGATGTGCGTCACCGGCCTCTACTGCGAGAACCCCCTGCCCAACTGGCGCGGCGCCGGCGTGGCAATCCCCGTGTTCTCCCTGCGCACCCGTCACGACTTCGGCGTGGGCGACTTCTTTGACCTCATGCCGCTGATCGACTGGGCCGCCTCAACCGGCCAGCGCTTCATCCAGCTTCTGCCCATCAACGACACCACCATGACAGGCACCTGGACCGACTCCTATCCTTACAATGCCAACTCCACCTTCGCGCTCCATCCCATGTATCTCCGCCTCGAGGAGATGGGACAGCTCCACGACGTGCATCTGCAGTCAAAATTCGACGCCCTGCGCAAGGAGCTCAACGACCTTCCGGCCGTTGACTACGAGCGCGTCAACGCCGCCAAGCGCGAATACACCCTCGCCCTCTTCCGCCAGCAGGGCAAAGCCGAGATGACATCGCCCGAATTCAAGGAGTTTGTCGAAGAAAACTCATCGTGGCTCTACCCCTACGCCGCCTTCTGTGTGCTCCGCGACCGCTACCGCACCCCCGACACCCGCCACTGGGAAGAATACTCAGTCTACTCTGACAGCCGCGTGGCCCGCTTCATAAGCGCCAACCGCGCCGACATCGACTATGTGCTCTACATCCAGTATCACCTCCACCGCCAGATGACCCGCGTGCGCGACTATGCCCATTCTAAAGGAGTGGCCCTCAAGGGCGACATTCCCATCGGCATCTCCCGCGACAGCGTCGACGCATGGCTCCGCCCCGAGCTGTTCAACCTCGACGTGTCAGCCGGCGCCCCGCCGGATGATTTCTCGGTCCTCGGACAGAACTGGGGATTCCCCACCTACAACTGGGAGGTGATGGCCCGCGACGGCTTCGCCTGGTGGAAAGCCCGCTTCCGCAAGATGGCTCAGTACTTCGACGCTTACCGCATAGACCACGTCCTCGGCTTCTTCCGCATCTGGCAGATTCCCCTCAACGCCGTCCACGGACTTCTCGGCGTGTTCAACCCCGCACTGCCCCTGACACCGGCCGACATGCTCCGGCAGTTCGGCTTCAGCTTCTCCGAGCGATTCACCACCATCATGGCCGATGACGCCAAGATCGACACCTTCTTCACCGACCTTGCCCCCGAAGTCAAGGCCACATTCTTCGACGCTCCCGCCGACGGATCGTCCTGCTACACCCTCAGGCCGCAGTTCGCCACGCAGCGTCAGATAGCCGACTACTTCGGCGCCCTCCCCAAGGACGACCGCAACACCCGCCTGTGCGAGAGCCTCCTCAGCCTCCTCGACGATGTGCTCTTCATCGAGGATCCCTATCAGCCGGGCCGCTACCACCCGCGCATCGCCGCACAGTCAACCTACACATTCCGCCTGCTCGACAGCCACGCGCAGTGGTGCTTCAACCGCCTCTACGACGACTTCTACTACCACCGTCACAACGACTTCTGGTACGGCAAGGCTATGTGGAAGCTTCCCCCGCTCATCGATTCGACATCGATGCTCGTGTGCGCCGAGGACCTCGGCATGATTCCCGCCTGTGTGCCCGCCGTGATGCACCGCCTCGAAATCCTCTCGCTCGAAATCCAGCGCATGCCCAAGGACCCCGCACAGACCTTCGGCGACACCTGGCATTACCCCTATCTCTCGGTGTGCACTACATCCACCCACGACATGGCCGGCATCCGCCGGTGGTGGGAGGAGAACCCCGCCATGGCTCAGCGCTACTACAACGAAGTGCTCCACCGCGACGGCGCATCGCCCTATTACGCCGAACCCTGGATTTGCCGCGACATCATCGACCTTCACCTCAAATCGCCCTCCATGCTCTGCATCCTCCCCCTCCAGGACTGGCTCTCGATCGACGGCAACCTGCGCCGCACCGACCCCCGCGACGAGCAGATCAACGTGCCCGCCAACCCGCGCCACTACTGGCGTTACCGCATGCACCTGACCGCCGAGGATCTCCTCGAGGCACAGGAATTCAATTCAGAAATCTCAGAACTCATCTCGCAATCAGGACGATAACATCCCCTGGCGTCCCATTCCCGTCATAAAGCGGCAGATTCTTCTGCCGCTTTTTTTATGTCATCATTCAATATATTTATTACCTTTGCGGAAATTAACCAAATATAATACCATCAATCCCATGCGCTGTTTTTACGCAACCTTAGGCCTGATGCTGGCGTTCTCGTCGGCCGCGGCCGCAGGCGACTACACGGTTTACCCCGTGCCCCGGAAAGTCACCTACACAGGCTCATCCGTCACCATCACCCCTGAAGTCAACATCGTGGCATCGACCTCAGTCAAAGCCAACACCATCGACCGCCTCAAGGAAGTGCTCGACGAAAACGGACTGAAATACACCGAGTCCTCGGCTCCCGCCGACGGCATGACCGACATCTACATCGGCGTCTACGGCACCGGGGACGCCGCCGACATCTACCTCGCCGGAACCTTCGACTCATCCATCTTCCCGGCTAAGGCCGGAGGCTACGACCCCCACGTGCTACGCATCGCTCCCGATGCCGACCGCGGCGTCATCGCCATCCTCGGCGACGAGGAAAACTCAGCCTACTATGCCTGCGCAACCCTCGAGCAGATCCTCGAGCAGACTGACGGCTCCACCGTTGCCGGACTGACCGTCGAGGACTTCGCCCACGCCAGATACCGCGGCATCATGGAGGGATTCTACGGCCACCCCTACTCCATAGAGAGCCGACTGAATCTGCTCGACTACTGCAAACGTTACAAACTCAACTATTACGGCTACGGCCCGAAAGCCGACCCATATCATGCCGGCAACTGGCGCCTCGAATACCCCGCGTCGATAACCGACGAACAGCGCAACCTCGGACAGATGACCGCCGATGAAATGCGGCAGACCGCCGCCAAAGCCGCCGAGTGCAACGTAGCGTTCACCTGGATCATACACCCTTCCCTCGGAACATACTACATAGACCTCAACTGGGTCCCCGACATCATGACAAAGTTCGAGCACATGTATGACCTCGGCATACGCCACTTCGGCGTGTCGGTCGACGACATGTCCGGCCAGCCATCCAACCAGAACCTCCTCGCCTCGCAGGTGCAGATGCAGATCGACACAAAATGGAACACTGAATCCACCCCCGCCAAGGACCGCGTGGGAGGAATACTTTTCACCCCCACCGGCTACGCACTCAACTACGGCGGAGCATCCTACGTGCTCAGCTCGCTGGCCGATGTCGACAGCAAGATCGACGTGGCCTTCACCGGCTACGACTGCTTCTCCAACGTCCGCGCATCATCGTTCGCCACTATGGCCGACCTCGTGCAGCGCGACCCCGTGTTCTGGTGGAACAACCCCGTCAACGACGATTACGACGGATTCCTCTACCTCCACGGCCTCACAGCCCGCTGGACCATCGAACAGCAGGGCGCCGTACCCCACATGAAAGGATTCCTCCTCAACCCCATGAACCAGGGCCAGGCATCCAAGATATGCCTGTTCTCGGGCGCCGACTACGCCTGGAACCCCGAGGCCTTCGACGCCGACCGCAGCTGGCAGGCATCGCTCTACTCCATCGTAAAGACCGACGAATACGCTGAGCCCCTACGTAAGTTCATCGACGTGGTAAGCGCCTATGTCACAAAGGATACCCAGACCCCCGAAGGCGAAAAATACGCCTCGCTATACAATGATTTCAAAAACAGCTATCCCTCGACCTCCTTTGCCACCGCTCAGGAACTCTACACAGCCATGGCCGACGCATGCGATGCCTGTGCCAAACTCCGCGAACTCAAGGACAGCGACGACCCTGACTGCCGCCTATTCTACGCCGACATCGAACCGTGGCTGCTCAAAGTCGAGGACATGACCGGAATAGTCAGAGGCACATTCGACCTGATTGAAGGCAAAGGCGATCTCGACCGCTGGACCGACTATAACGATCTGGCCGAACGCGCATCGAAAATCCACTCCGCCCACACATTCAGTGTGCTTGAAGGCTCAGGCCTGACCACCTACGAGACATTCAGGGAAGCCCAGCCCACTCCCAAGGACCTCGACGCACTCATCGATTTCCTTGCCTCGAGAATCTCAGGCCTCGCATTGCAGCTACCGCAGCGCTCGCGTGTCCCCGAAATCATCACCAACATCGACCCCGCACCCGCATCGGCCACACTTACCTCCGATGACGCCTCCGGCGCCTACACACTCTCCGGCCTCTCCGCCGCGACCCTCAAGCCCGGCGAATACATCGGCATAAACCTCAACCGCTATCAGTCAGCCGACATTTCCCCCATTCAGGGCACAGCATCCTCCGATGTAGTGCTCCAACATTCGGTCAACGGCAAAAGCTGGACCAACTATACTCCCGGCCGGGAAACCCTTCCGCTGACCTACTTCCGTCTGCGCAACATCTCACGCTCCGATGCCACCGCCGCCGGCGACTCATTCACATTCACCCCCGCCTCCGAGAGCTCATCATCCGAACTCTCCCTTTCCGTTTCCACCAACATGCCCGTTTACTCGACCTATGCCATTGAGAACGTTATTGACGGAAACAACAGCACATTCTTCTGGTCAGACGGCGTACCCGAAGCCGGATCATCCTACATCATGATTGACCTCGGCACAACCGCCATAGTCTCCGGCACCGACTTCTGTTTCAACTCCGGCGACCAGCCATCCGGACAATGCTCCATCGAAGTCAGCTCCGACCGCGTGAACTGGCACGAAGCAGCCACCTTCGCCAAAGCCGACATCTCCGACCGCCGGCTCAGCCTCTCATTCAGCCCCGCACGATGCCGCTACGTGCGTATGCTCATCACATCCACCACCACAAACGAATGGCTTCAGATAGCCGAATTCAGCGTCAGAGCAACGGTTGAATCCACCGGTTCGTCTTTAGCACTCGCCGTAGCCGAGGACAACAGAGGCTCAATGATCGAATCACTTGACGACCGACGCCTCACCACATATTATCAGCCCGAAGGTGAAGGACACCTCATCTACACATTCACCGAGAACCTCAAGTTCGACGAAATCCATGTTTACCACAACTCCGCCTTCAGCCCCGACGCCGAAGCCCCACGGGTAAGCATCTTCGCTGACGGCGACTGGCATGAATTAGGCACCCTCGACGCCGTCCGCTCCAAATTTCCGACAGCCGACTACACTGACATCTCACTCATGCGCATAGACTGGAACGAGACCAACCGCCCCGTGCTTCACGAAATTATCCCCGTAGGCACAACTTATGTCGAACCCGCCGGAAGCACAAGCGCCGTCGACACACCCGCTGCCGGCCACGCCATAGCCATAGAAATCAGCGGCCGTGACATCACCGTCAACGCCTCCGCTGACGCAGATCTCACCGTCACAGTAACCGACACCGCCGGCCGCATCACAGCCCGCGTTCAAGGCACCGCCCCTCTGCTCCTGACCGCCCCGCAGGGCGTAGCCATAGTGACCGTCACCGCCCCGGGCCTGAAGCCCCACACCGCCAAACACCTCATCCCCTGAACAATCTCCCGGTAAAACAATCCCCATAAGCCGGCAGCCCACCAAGCTGCCGGCTTTTTTATCCCCAACGCACAACACTTCTTATTTTACCAAAATATTGTGGAAAGGCGATGTCAATACAATTTAGCTGAAATATCTGAGAACAAAGCTATAATCGCTGAAAAATTTGTAACTTCGCAATATAATACGCTCAAAAATGACAATGAAAGGAGTACGTATCCCGGAAAATACTGAATCAATACTCTATAATGACGTGTGTGCCATCATAGATGACACCCGCTATCGTGTAGCTGTACATGTCAATTCCGAGGCGTGTCGAATGAACTGGCATGTGGGTATGCGAATCAAGGAAGATGTGCTACACAATGCCCGCGCAGAATATGGCAAACAAGTAGTGAAACATCTTGCCGAGAAACTTGTCAAGCGGTATGGCAGCGGATGGGGATTCAAGAAACTGCAACATTGTCTACGCGCTGCGTATACTTTTTCGGAGGCTGAGATTGACTACGCAGTGCGTAGACAATTGAGCTGGACTCATCTACGTTCCCTGATGTTTGTCGACGACGAACTCGCCAGAAAATTCTATATGGAGATGTGTCGTTTGGAGAAATGGCCGACCCGCACTCTTGATGAGAAAATCGACTCGCAACTCTATGAACGGACTGCCATCAGTCGCAGACCGGAGGAAATAATCAAGGCAGAACTTGATACGATGAAGGATACCGACCGAATACATCCTGACCTTGTGTTCAGGAGCAGTTATTTCCTCGACCTCATCGGATTGCCTGACGTATTCAGCGAGAGCGACCTCGAAACCGCTATACTAAACCAGATACAGCAGTTCATAAAAGAGTTCGGTTCTGACTTTGCTTTTGTTGACCGTCAGAAAAGGATCCCGGTTGACGGCACAGTCTATAAACTTGATTTATTATTCTACCACAGGGGTTTGCACCGGCTTGTAGCGATTGACCTGAAGCTGGGACGCTTCAAACCGGAACATGAGGGACAGATGTTGTTGTATCTGCGCTATCTCAACCGCAATGACCGCAGGGAGGGAGAAGAAACGCCCATCGGCCTTATCCTATGCTCCGAAGGAAACACAGAACATATCGAATATCTGATGCTCGAAGAGGATTCTCCGGTAAAAGTAGCTCAATATTACACAAAACTACCCGACAAGAAACTCCTTTCCGAAAAACTGCAACGAGCCATCGCCATTGCCAAAGAATATCAGCGAAACAAGGAAATCGGTGACTGATATAAACCCTGACTAACATATAAAGTTGTCAATGTGTGACAGCTACGCAAAGCAACACTGAACCAACCACACAGACAAGATTTCGAAGTAGTGTCGGCCGCCACGTACCCTACGCCCGGCGCACGGATGATTTTTTTTGCAGGGATTTTCGGATTATTCGGGCTAATTTTCATATCTTTGTAAGATATTCGATTAAAAGGCTCCTAACTAAAGTCTCAATTCATTTTGCTATGGCAAAAGACTCTGATAATAAAAATTTTAAAGATTCTGACGACACAACCCGCAGCATCTCTGAAAATGTGGCTCGCAAGCATTTTAGTTTTCGCAAGAAACCCGCCGCCAGCCCGGCCAAAGCTCCCGACGACCCCGCCCGCCGTCACCGCCGCATCCTCCTGTGGATGTGGGGCATATTCGGCGCCTTCATGCTGCTGATATTCTTGTTTTTCGTCCTGATCTACAACGGCGTGATAGGATATATGCCTCCAGTCGAGGAACTTAAAAACCCCACTGACCGATTCGCTTCGGTGATCTACACCGCCGACGGCAAGGAGATGGGCCGATTCTTCCGCAACACCGGCAACCGCGTCTATGCCGACTACGACGAGATATCGCAGAACGTCATCAACGCCCTCATCGCCACCGAGGACTCACGCTTCGAGGAGCACTCCGGCATCGACTTCCGCGCCCTGCTGCGCGTGGGCTTCAAGACCATGCTTATGCGTGACAAGAGCGCAGGGGGCGGCTCCACCATCACCCAGCAGCTCGCCAAACAGCTCTATTCGCCCCCGAGCGAGTCACTCATGGCACGAGCCCTCCAGAAACCCATCGAATGGATGATCGCCGTAAAGCTCGAGCGATTCTACACCAAGGACGAGATCATCAAGATGTATCTCAACCAGTTTGACTTCCTCTACAACGCCGTGGGCATCAAATCGGCCGCCCAGGTCTACTTCGGCAAGCACCCCAAGGACCTCACCATCGAGGAAGCCGCCATGCTCGTGGGCATGGTAAAGAACCCCTCGATCTACAACCCCGTGCGACAGCCCGAGCGCACCCGCGAGCGCCGCAACGTGGTCCTCGACCTGATGTACAAACAGCAGATGATCACCAAAGAGCAGCTCGACTCCCTGCAGGCCCTCCCCATCACGCTCAACTTCCACCGCGTGGACCACAAGGACGGCATAGCCCCCTACTTCCGCGAAGAGCTCCGCTACATGCTCCAGGCCAAACGCCCCGTGCGCTCCAACTACCAGGCCTGGGAATATGACAAATTCCACTCTGACTCGATCGAGTGGGAGCGCAACCCCCTGTTCGGCTGGATAGAGAAAAATCCCAAGCCCGACGGCTCGAAGTACGACATCTACAATGACGGCCTGAAGATCTACACCACCATTGACTCACGCATGCAGCAGTATGCCGAGGAAGCCGTGGCCGAACACCTCGGAGGCTACCTCCAGCCCGCCTTCTTCCGCGAAAAGAAAGGCTCGAAAAACGCCCCCTACTCCACAAACCGCACCGAAATCTCCGAAATCCGCGTCAACCACCTCATACACAACGCCATGACGCAGACTGACCGCTACCGCACACTCAAGCGCGCCGGAAAGTCAGAGTCCGAAATCCGCGAGGCCTTCGACACACCCCACGAGATGAAGCTATTCACCTATCACGGCGTGGTCGACACCATCATGACACCCATGGACTCGCTCCTCTATCAGAAATCTATCCTCCGCACCGGATTCATGGCCATGGACCCCGTCAACGGCCATGTGAAAGCCTACGTGGGCGGCCCTGACTTCAACTTCTTCCAGTACGACATGGTGTCGACCGGCCGCCGCCAGATCGGATCTACGGTCAAGCCGTTCCTCTACACCTACGCCATGGAGGAGGGCTACACCCCCTGCGACGAATTCTCCAATACCCAGCCCGTGATCATTGACAACGGCAAGGAATGGCGTCCGCGCTCGGGCAGCGCCCGAGTAGGCGAAATGGTGACGCTGCGCTGGGCCCTCACCAACTCCAACAACTGGATCTCGGCCCGCCTGATCTCGCGCCTCTCGCCCGGCACCCTTGTGCGCACCATGCAGAACTTCGGCATCACATCGCGCCTCGACCCCGTCTACTCGCTCTGTCTCGGCCCGGCCGACGTGTCGGTCAAGGAGATGGTCACCGCCTACTCGGCCTTCGCCAACGGCGGCATGCGCGTTGACCCGCTCTACGTCACCGCCATAGCCGACTCCAACGGCAACATCATCTCCGAGTTCACCCCCGTCCACTCCGAAGTGATCTCCGAAAAAGCCTATTACAAGATACTCTCGATGCTGCTCGGCGTCGTTGACTCCGGTACCGGCGGCCGCCTCCGCCGCGCACCTTACAATCTCACGGCCGAGATCGGCGGCAAGACCGGTACTACCAACTACAACGCCGACGGCTGGTTCATGGGCTTCACCCCCAGCCTCGTGGCCGGCACATGGGTGGGCGGCGACGAACGCTACATCCACTTCAACAACATGGGCTACGGCCAGGGCGCATCAATGGCCCTGCCCATCTTCGGCAAATTCATGAAGAAGGTCTACGCTGACAAGACCCTCCCCTACTCGCAGAGCGAACGTTTCAAATTCCCCGAAGGACTCGACCTCTGCGAGAGCGAATTCTACTCGTCGGGCGGCGAGGAGGAAGAGGTGGAAACCTCGATGGACGACGTGTTTGAATAACCCCCGCCATTACTGACTGAAAATAATAATCAAAAAGATATAGCCCCATGAAATTCAACGTTTCAAGCAAGACTCTCTACAACTTCGTGTCATCAGTGAGCAAGATCATCAATGCCAAGAACACGATGCCGATCCTCAACAACTTCCTCTTCATCCTCGACGACGGCTTGCTGACCATCAAGGCCGCCGACATGGAAAACTCGCTCGTGGGCCGCGTGATGGTGTCCGATGCCGAAGGCAGCGGACGCTTCTGCCTCGACGCCCGCCGCATTGTGGAGCTCTTCAAGGAACTCCCTGACCAGGGCGTGGAATTCGACATTGACGATGACAACCTCGAAGTGAAGATATCCTACTCCAACGGCTGTTACAACACCGTGGCCATCAACGGCCTCGAATACCCCGACAAGATGGGCGACAACGCTGCCGCCGAAGCCGAGACCATCACCTTCACCGCCACCGCCGAACAGGTGCTCAAAGGCATAGAGAACACCATGTTTGCCGTGGGCACCGACGAGATCCGCCCCCAGATGATGGGTGTGCTCTGGGACGTGAAGCCTGACTGCATAGTATTCGTGGCCACCGACACCCGCAAGCTCGTCAAATACACCAACGGCACCTCGAAGCCCGGCGTCACCTGCTCGTTCATCCTCCCCGTCAAAGGCGCCTCGGTGCTCAAAAACGTATTCACGAAGGAGGACGAGATCAAGGTCACCGTCTCGCCCACCTCGGTGCTTTTCGAAAGCCCCTCGTTCACTTTCGACTGCCGCCTGATCAAAGGCAACTTCCCTGACTATAACCGCGTCATCCCGCAGTCCAACCCCTACGTGCTGACCGTTGACCGCCAGTCGTTCCTCACCGCGGTGCGCCGTGTGGCAGTGTTCGGCGACGAAGGAGGCGGCCTGGTGAAATTCAAATTCACCCCCACCCTGGTAACCCTCCGCGCCACCGACAACAGCTACGGCACATCGGGCTGGGAATCAGTGCCCTGCGACTACACCGGTCCCGAACTGCTCATGGGCTTCGGCAGCCAGTACCTCGTGGAGATTCTCTCTACGTTCTCCACCAAGGAGGTGATCATCAAGATCGCTGACCCCAGCCGCCCCGCCCTCTGCCTGCCCGACGACAACGAGGCTGACTGCGAGCTTCTGATGATACTCATGCCCATGAACATAGTCGACTGATGGAACTGAATCTGACGCGTCCGGTAGTGTTCTTTGACCTCGAGACCACCGGAACCAACATAACCCGCGACCGCATAGTCGAAATCTCTGTGATCAAGGTGTGGCCCGACGGACACGAGCTTGAGCGCACACGCCGCATCAACCCCGAGATGCCCATCCCCGCCGAAGCCACCGCCGTACATCACATCACCGATGCCGACGTGGCCGGCGAACCCACCTTCCGCCAGCTCGCCAGAAGCCTCGCCGAGATTTTCCATGAATCCGACATAGCCGGATTCAACTCCAACCGTTTCGACATACCCCTGCTCGTAGAAGAATTTCACCGCGCCGGCATGGCCCTCGACCTCACAGGCACCCGCTTTATCGACGTCCAGACCATTTTCCACAAAAAGGAACAGCGCACACTCTCGGCCGCCTATAAGTTCTACTGCGGCAAAAACCTCGACGACGCCCACTCGGCCTGCGCCGACACCCGCGCCACCTACGAGGTGCTCAAGGCACAGCTCGACCGCTACCCCGACCTCAAGAACTCGGTGCCCGAACTGTCGGAATACTCGTCGCACACCCGCAACGTCGACCTCGCCGGACGCCTTATCTACGATGACAACCGCCGCGAGATAATCAACTTCGGAAAATACAAGGGACAACCGGCCGAAGAGGTGCTCCGCAACGACTCGGGCTACTACGGCTGGATAATGTCGGGCGACTTCCCCCAGAACACCAAGGACGCCTTCGCCCTTATCAACCTCCGCATCAAAACCGCCAAAACTCATTGATTCGACATGCTGAAAGGCAAACACATAATTCTCGGCATCACCGGCGGAATAGCCGCCTACAAGTCGGTGACCCTGCTCCGTCTGCTGGTCAAGGCCGGCGCCGAAGTGCAGGTGGTCATCACCCCTGCAGGCAAGGAGTTCATCACCCCGGTGACCCTCTCGGCCCTGAGCGGCAAGCCCGTGATATGCGACTTCTTCACCGCCAACACCGGCCAGTGGAACTCCCACGTTGACCTCGGCCTGTGGGCCGACGCCATGGTGATAGCCCCCGCCACCGCCTGCACCATAGCCAAGATGGCTCACGGCGTGGCCGACAACATGCTCGTCACCACCTACCTCTCGGCCAAGGCTCCGGTGTTCGTGGCCCCGGCTATGGATCTCGACATGATGGCCCACCCTTCGACGCAGGCCAACATCGCGCTGCTGCGCTCCTACGGCAACCACATCATCGAAGCCGCCTCGGGCGAGCTCGCCAGCCACCTCACAGGCAAAGGCCGCATGGAAGAGCCGGAGCGCATAGCCGAGATTCTCGACCGCTTCTTCGAGCCTGAGAGCCGTCCGCTCGCGGGCCGCAAGGTACTCATCACCGCCGGACCGACCTACGAACGCATCGACCCCGTGCGCTTCATCGGCAATTTCTCCACCGGCAAGATGGGCTACGCCCTGGCCGACGCAGCCGCCCGCATGGGCGCCGACGTGACGCTGGTCAGCGGCCCCGTGGCCGTCAAAGCTCAGGAACCCTCGGTCAAGGTCATTGCCGTGGAATCGGCCCGGCAGATGCTCGGGAAATGTCAGGAGGTGTTTCCGGCGTCCGACATCGCCATTATGTGCGCCGCCGTGGCCGACTATGCCCCCGCCGATCCCAAAGCCTCGAAAATCAAACGCGAGCACTCGGAAGTGCCCATGATTCAGCTCGTGAAGAATCCCGACATCGCCGCCACCCTCGGCGCCGAAAAGCGCCCCGGCCAGACGCTCGTGGGTTTCGCCCTCGAGACCGACAACGAACTTGACAACGCCCGCGAGAAGCTGCGCCGCAAGCACCTCGACATGATTGTGCTCAACTCGCTGCGCGACCCGCAGGCCGGCTTCGGCACCGACACCAACAAAGTGACCGTGATCCGCGCCGACGGCTCCGTGACCGACTATCCCGCCAAAAGCAAGGCCGACGTGGCCGTCGACATCCTCAACCAACTGATTACGAAATGACCCGCAGCACTCTCTCCCTCATGGCTTTCTGCCTTGCGCTCATGCTCATGCCTCTGCGTCCGGCCGCTCAGGAGCTCAACTGCACGGTGGAAATCGACGTGTCGTCACTCTCGTCCAACCAGCAGGTGTTCGAGACCCTCCGCGAGGCCGTCAACGAGTATATGAACAACACCAAGTTCACCACCGCCCAGTTCTCGCCCAACGAAAAAATCGAATGTAGGCTGTTCCTAACCGTCAAGGAATACACTGACGACGTGGTGAAAGGCGACCTCCAGATCCAGTCAACACGGCCGGTCTACAACTCGTCGTACACCACCACGCTCATCAACTTCAAGGACAACAAGATAGAGTTCGCCTATCGCGAAAACGAGCCCCTGGTGTTCTCCGAAACCACCATGGAGAGCAACCTCACGGCCATCCTCAATTACTACGCTTACCTGATACTGGCCATTGACTTCGACTCCTTCTCGCCGCGCGGCGGCCAGCCCTATTTCGACCGCCTGGCCACGATAGTCCAGCTTGCCCAGTCGTCGGGCGAGACCGGCTGGAAAGCCTTCGAGGACAACCGCAACCGCTCGGCCGTGCTCTCGGCCTTCACCGACCCCAACACCGAGGGCATGCGCGACATGATCTACCAGTATCACCGCCGCGGCCTCGACGAAATGTCAATGAGCCCCGACAAAGGCCGCGCCACCATCACCCAGGCCCTCGAGACCCTGCGCAAGGTGGCCCAGACCGCCCCGATGTCGGTGGCCCTGCCGATGTGGCGCGACGCCAAACTCGACGAGCTCATCAACGTCTACAGCAAAGGATCGCAGTCAGAGCGCGACCAGGTCTACGATCTGCTCATGCAGCTCTATCCCACCGAGCAGATCCGCCTCAACGACATCAAGAACCCGCCACCCGTCAGATAACCTCCAATGCTGAAATCGCTCCATATATCCAATTACGCACTTATTGACTCGGTAGACATCACCCTCTATCCGGGCCTCAACATCATCACCGGCGAGACCGGTGCCGGAAAGTCAATCATGCTCAGCGCCTTAGGACTGCTGCTCGGCGGCCGCGCCGACCTCAGGTCAGTGCGCCATGCCGACGCCCGGTCGGTGATAGAGTGCACGTTTGACGTCACGGACATGGACGCCCTCGCCGGTTACTGCCGCGCCAACGACATAGAGTGGGACCCCTCGGAGTGCATCATCCGCCGAGAGATCTCCCCGTCGGGCCGCTCGCGATCGTTCATCAATGACTCGCCCGTGACCCTTGACGCCCTACGGGAAGTGGGCAACCGCCTTGTCGACATCCACTCCCAGCATCAGAACCTGCTGCTGTCGTCGGCTGACTTCCAGCGGTCAATCATCGACTCGATAGCCGGCAACGAGGAGCGCCTTGCCGCCTACGGCGAGCTTTACGGAGCCTTCCGCGAATCGCTGCGCAAGCTCAAGGCGCTCAAGGCCTCGATAGCACGCGACCGCGACAACGAGGAATTCATGCGTTTTCAGCTGGCTCAGCTTGACGACCTCAATCTGCAGGAAGGCGAACTCTCGCAGCTCGAACAGGAGGCCGAGGAGATGGCTTCGGCCACCGAGACCAAAAGCTACGTCACCGAGGCCCTCGAGGCCCTGAGCGAAGGCGAGGTATCGGCCGTGAGCCTCATAGAGCGCGTGAGCGGCGCCTGCGCCGACCTGGCCGACCGCCTGCCCGGCGGCGAGGAGATCCTGAGCCGTCTCGACATGGTGACCATTGAGCTAAACGACATAGCCGACACCCTCGGAGACCTCAACGACCGCCTAACGGCCTCGCCCTCCGACCTCGAGGCCGTCAACGCCCGCATCGAGGCCATCCGCACTCAGATGCGCCGCCATCATGCCGATGACGAGGCACAGCTCCTTACGATCCACCGCAAACTGCGCCGGCGCGTGGAGCAGCTTGCCGACGCCGACACCCTCGTGACCGAGGCCGACCGCGAAGCCCGCGCCGCCCACCGCAAGGCCGTGGAGGCCGCCCGCGGCATTTCCGAAGCCCGACGCAAGGCCGCCGACGAGTTCGCCGCCCGCCTCCTCGAAGCCGCCATGCCCTTAGGCATGAAGAACCTCCGCATAGTCATCGACATCACCCCCGCCGACATCTCGGCCACGGGCATCGACAACGTGGAGTTCCGCTTCGCCTTCAACAAGAACCAGGAGCCGATACCTGTGGGCGGAGCCGCCTCGGGAGGCGAGATCTCGCGTCTGATGCTCTCGATCAAGGCCATCATCGCCGACCGCATGGCGCTGCCCTCGATAGTGTTTGACGAAGTCGACACCGGAGTGTCGGGCGACGTGGCCTCGCGCATGGGAGCCATGATGCAGCAGATAGGCCGCAGCATCCAGGTGATAGCCATCACCCATCTGCCGCAGGTGGCAGCCCGCGGCGCCCACCAGTTCAAGGTCTACAAGGCCGACGACGAGGTGGCTACCCACACCCACATCACCGAGCTGAGCGCCGACGAGCGGATAGGCGAGCTTGCCCTGATGCTCAGCGGCGATGCGGCCAACGAGGCGGCCCGCGCCACCGCCGCCACCCTGCTCGATCAAGCCTCGTCAGCCTCATAACCCATTCAGATTACCACACAGATTACCACCAAACGACAGATTATGCAATCCTCCGATTATATTTTCGGCATCCGCGCCGTGATGGAAGCCATCGAAGCCGGCAAAGAGATAGATAAAGTGTTTATCAGGAAGGACCTCTCGGGCGAACTCGCCTCGGAGCTCTTCGACATGATCCGCGCCCGCGCCGTGGTGACCCAGCGTGTGCCCGTGGAGCGCCTCAACCGCATCACGCGCAAGAACCATCAGGGCGTGATAGCCATGATGTCGGCCGTGACCTATCACCGTCTCGACCACCTTGTGCCGCAGCTCTTCGAGGAGGGTGTGCTCCCCTTCGTGGTGGTGCTCGACGGCATCACCGACGTGCGCAACTTCGGCGCCATCGCCCGCACGGCCGAATGTGCCGGCGCCGACGCCATCGTGATCCCCGAGCACGGCAGCGTGAGCGTGGGTGCCGACGCCGTCAAGACCTCGGCCGGAGCCCTGCACCACCTGCCGGTGTGCCGCGAGGCATCTACCCTCTCGGCCGTCAGGTATCTCAAGGCATCGGGCTTCAACGTGGTGGCCGTGTCGGAGAAAGCCGACATCAACTACACCACCGCCTCCTACACCGTGCCTACGGCCCTGGTGCTCGGCGCCGAGGACACCGGCATCTCGCCCGAAGTCATCCGGCAGTGCGACACCTTCGTGTCCATCCCGATGTTCGGCCACATAGGGTCGCTCAACGTGTCGGTGGCCGCCGGAGTGCTGATGTATGAGGTAGTGCGCCAGCGCCTTATCGCCGACATGGAGGTGATCTGAGAACCACGCTGACCGCCCGGGCGTTATAACGGCAGGACAACTCCGTCCATCCGCCGCTTCAACGCCCATGAGCACCGCACAGCCACATATCACACCCCCACCGCAAGCCGACAACCGCCGCAGCCGCCTGCTCACCGTGCTGCACCTTATGGTGCTGGGAGCCGCCGTGGCCCTGGTGGCCTATATAACTTACGACACGATGATCAACGTGTCGTTCGTCACCAATCCGCGTTACCTGAAAGTGCAGTTCTGGATCTGCATGTTTTTCCTCCTGGAGATACTGCTCGAGGGGATTCTGGCCACGGACAAATGGCGCTTTCTGCGCCACAACTTCATGTTCATCCTGGTGTGTGTGCCTTACATCTCCATAATCCGCCATTTCGACATCCCGATTTCGGGCGAGGCGGCCTATCTGCTGCGCTTCGTGCCGATGATCCGCGCCGCGTTCGTGATGGCCATGATGTGGGGCATAATGCAGAAAAACTGGATCACGAGCATGTTTGGCGGCTACATCATCATGCTTGTGGCCACGCTTTACTTCCTCAGCCTGATGTTTTACGTGGAGGAGACCCCCGTGAATCCCGGCGTCTACTCCTATTGGCAGTCGCTGTGGTACTCGATAATGCAGATGACCACGTGCGGTTCGAGCGTGAGTCCCGTCACCTCCACCGGCAAGGTAATCGGCGTGGTGCTCTCAGCCGAAGGCCTCATCCTCTTCCCCGTATTTACCGTCTACCTGACCAAAGCCTTCGCCAAAATCAACGCCGCACCCGCCGCCGACACACCCAAACAGTAAGGGAAAATTATGGTAAGAATGTCAATGTTCTCCTGATGTCGATTCGGCTTTGGGCCGCGGGGAC
>ERZ836877.459-NODE-459-length-71418-cov-15.834312_pt1 | contig 71418 bp, 56 predicted proteins | sample MGYA00519469_ERZ836877 | MGnify/ENA primary metagenome ERZ836877 (study PRJEB31850, sample SAMEA3708809) | human gut metagenome | biome: human gut; feature: human-associated habitat; material: faeces | place: China | collected 2014 ...
TTTTGGGTACTTTTGGGACAACGGCCAAAAGTACCTCGTCCCCGCAGGGACGAAATATCCCCTACCCCCGCTTAACGAACCCCCAAAAGGACAGAAGATAGAGAAGGAGAAACACACAATGGCACAGCTTTACTTCAAATACGGAGCCATGGGCTCCAGCAAAAGCGCCAACGCGCTGATGGCCCGCTTCAACTACGAGGAGCGGGGTCAGGAAACCCTGCTGGTAAAACCCCAGCTGGACACACGGGACGGCGACCACATGGTGTCCTCCCGCATCGGCCTGAAGCACCCCTGCGTCTACTTCCACGAGATGCAGGCCATGGCCGACCAGGAGCTGCAAAAATACGCCTGCATCATCGTGGACGAGGCCCAGTTCCTCACCAAGGAGGAGGTCTACTATCTGGTGCATCTGGTGGACGACTGCAATATCCCCGTCATCTGCTACGGTCTGCGGGCGGACTTCAAGGGCGACCTGTTTCCCGGCAGCTATCACCTGCTGGTGCTGGCGGACAAGCTGGAGGAGGTCAAGACCATCTGCTGGTGCGGCAAAAAGGCGGCCTTCAACGCCCGCTTTGACGATCAGGGCCACGTGCTGAAGGAGGGCGAGCAGGTGGTGCTGGGCGCCAACGACCAGTACATCGGGCTGTGCCGCCGCCACTGGATGGCGGGCGATCTGGGGCCGGATTTCCACCGGCTGCGGAAATGATCTGCACGCTGTGTCCCCGCCGCTGCGGCGCGGAGCGGACGGAGGAGGAAGGCCGCGGCTTTTGCGGCATGCCCGCGGGTATTCGCGTGGCCCGCGCCGCCCTGCATATGTGGGAGGAGCCGCCCATCTCCGGCACACACGGCAGCGGAACGGTGTTCTTCTCCGGCTGCACCCTCCGGTGCGCCTACTGCCAGAATGGCTCCATCTCCGCCGGAGGCTACGGCAAGGCCATCACCACGGCGCACCTGCGGGAGATCTTCGAGACGCTCATCGCCCAGGGCGCCCACAATATCAATCTGGTGACCCCCACCCATTTCCTGCCGTGGATCCTGCCTGCGCTGGAGCCGAAGCTGAGTGTCCCCGTGGTGTATAACTGCGGCGGCTACGAGTCGGTGGAGACCCTGCGGCAGCTGGAGGGCAAGGTGGATATCTACCTGCCCGACCTGAAATACGCCGACGACGCGCTGGCGGGCACGCTGTCCGCCGCGCCGGATTACTTCCCTGTGGCCAGGTTGGCCATCCGGGAGATGGTGCGCCAGACCGGCCCCTGTGTGCTGGAAAACGGCCTGCTGAAGCGGGGCGTGGTGATCCGCCATCTGGTGCTGCCGGGGCACATGGACAACACCCGCCGCTGCATCGACTGGGTGGCGGAGACGTTCCGGCCCGGTGAGGTGCTGTTTTCCCTCATGAGCCAGTACACGCCCCAGGAGAGCGCGGAGGGCTCGCTGGCCCGCCACGTGACCCGCTCGGAGTACCGCTCCGCCGTGGCGTACATGGAGAACTGCGGCATTCTGGACGGCTTCACCCAGGAGCGCACCGCCGCCAGAGCGGAGTATACCCCGCCGTTTGATCTGACCGGCGTGTGATACCGGGCGCGCCGTTTTTTCGCGGCGGGGAAATTCTCCGCCATAGAGACGAAACATTTCCGCTGAAAAGTATCACTCGTTCCATACATTTAGCACAATTACACAAAATTTTTCCATGATTTTTGTAAGTTTTTATTGCATTTATCCCGCCGACCTGCTAATATGAACCTATCAGAGGAGAGGGCGTCATCCCTCTACATCCAACGGAAACGCAGGAGGTTTCATATGAGCTATCCCACCACCGGCCACGAGGTCTACGTGAGCCTGAACCTGTCCAACACCATGCTGACCGGCATCGGTAAGGGCACCATCACCCGTGAGGAGGTGTCCGTGGACTATCTGAAGGATCTGTTCTCCCGCCACGGCGTCATCGTCTCCGCCAAGCCGGAGCAGGCCCGTCTGCTGAATCTGGTCAACGAGCAGTACGACCTGAAGCTGGATATCCCCGAAAAGCTGAAGCTGTTCCAGCTCAGCGAGCAGCATCGCCGTCTGGTGGTCATCAACGTTAGCGGCCTGCGCCGCAGCGGCGGCTCCCTGCTGCCCTCCTATACCGAGGAGGAATTTGCCGAGGCCACCTTCTCCTTCGTCAAGTACTATGTCCAGAGCGAGCATTACGACGAGCTGAAGGAGCGGGTAAAGAAGCTGGAGTTCGAGCTGGAGCAGGAGCTTGCCTGGCGCAACCGCACCGACGAGGAGCAGGTGTAAGAATCTGGCATGAAATAGGAGGGGGACGGCGCAGCCGTCCCCTCAGCCTGTCAAAGAACGCCAGCTCTCGCATAACGAGAACTGGCGTTCTTTGACAGGCTGTGCAAAAGAAAAAAGCCTGCAACGCAGGCTTTTTTCTTTTGCTTCTTTATTTCTTGATCTCGTTAAATACCTCGGCCATGTCCATGTCGTACATGTGCTGGAGCATGCGGGTGACCATGTTGCTGTAGCCCCACTCGTTGTCGTACCAGGCGATCAGCTTCACGAAGTCCTGATCCAGCATGATACCGGCGGTCTCGTCGAATACGCAGGGGCAGGGATTGGCGATCATATCGGTGGACACCACCTGATCCCGGGTATAGCCGATGATACCCTTCATGTACGTCTCGGAGGCGTGCAGGATCTCATAGCAGATATCGGCATAGGAGGCGCTGGTGCTGAGGCGGGCGGTCAGATCCACCACGGACACGTCGGCAGTGGGAACGCGGAAAGCCATGCCGGTCATTTTGCCCTTCAGGGAGGGGATCACCCGACCCACGGCCTTGGCGGCGCCGGTGGAGGTGGGGATGATGTTGTTGAGGATGGAACGTCCGGTACGCCAGTCGCTGCCGCCGCGGGAGTCGACAGCCTTCTGCTTGGCGGTGGAGGCGTGGATGGTGGACATGAGGGACTGCTCGATGCCGAAGGTCTTGTGGATCACGTAGGCCAGCGGGGCCAGGCAGTTGGTGGTGCAGCTGGCGTTGGAGATGACCTTCATGTCGGGGCGATACTCGTCGCTGTTGACGCCGTAGACAAAGGTGGGGGTGGCGTCGTCCTTGGCGGGCGCGGTGAGGATGACCTTCTTCGCGCCGCCCTTGAAGTGGCGGCTGGCCTTGTCGGTGGTGTTGTTGGCGCCGGTGGACTCGATGATGTACTCGGACTCGCTGTCGGCCCAGTTGATCATGGCGGCGTCAGACTCGCTGTACACCTTGATCTTATGGCCGTTCACGATCAGGTCGCCGCCTGCGTGCTCCACCATGCCGGGGAAGTTGCGGAATACCGAGTCGTATTTCAGCAGGTACACCATATAGTCGATATCCGCTTTCCGCAGGTTGATGCCGCGGATGTCGAAGGTCTCCGGGTTTTCGCACATAATGCGCAGGACGATGCGTCCGATACGGCCGAAGCCGTTGATGCCGATCTTGATAGCCATGTTGTTTTCCTTTCCACGTTCGTTGTGCCGCCGTGCGGCCCCTTTTTTGTTCCATTGTACATTATAATACGGAACCGGTGGATTGTCTCCCTCTGAAACGAAGAATAAATGTAGAAAAAATGTTACCGTTTTTGTGCATTTTGGCGCATTTTCATAACTTTCAGCACGGTATAAGTGGAATGTTCCATACATTCTTGACTATCCCGGCGGCGTTGTCGGCCGTCCCCTGCCCCGATATTTCGACTTGCGAACTATTTTGCGGGAAACTTTGGGATTTTCCCACGGTTAGCATATGTTCCGTTCATAATTGTAACAGAAACGTAAATTTTTCGCCTCAGCGATTGATTTGAAAATGAAGTGGTGGTAAACTAAAGCGTCAAAGACGCGGCATTTGCCGCTTTGGAGCTTTGTGGCGCGCCTTGCGGCGCAGTAGAGAGGAAGAAATTCGTGCCTGCCTTCAGTGTAAAAAAACCGTTGACCGTCTATGTGGTGACGCTGGCGATCCTGATTCTGGGCGTGGTGGCCTATCTGAAAATGACCCCCGACCTGATGCCCAACATGGACTATCCCTATGTCATCGTCGTCACCAGCGACCCCGGCGCAAGCCCGGAAAGCGTGGAGAAGAACATCACCAAGCCTCTGGAAAAAGCGCTGGCCACGCTGGATCAGCTGAAGGAGATCCAGTCCTCCAGCCAGAACAGCGTCTCCATGGTGGTGATGGAGTTCGAGGACGGCGCCGACATGAACGCGCTGGGCATTGATATCCAGCAGCAGGTGTCCACGGTGCAGGGTCAGTGGGACGATACCGTGTCCTCTCCCTATATTCTGAAGGTGAACCCCTCCATGATCCCCGTGATGGTGGCCGCCATCAGCAGCAGCGACATGGACGTGGGCCAGCTCAGCGACTTTGTGGACAGCGAGCTGACCGGCAAGCTGACGGGCATCACCGGCGTGGCCAGCGTGGAGATCATGGGCACCATGGATCGCGAGATGCACGTGGTGCTGGACGAGGAGAAGATGGCCGCCCTGACCGAGACCATCCGCGAAAAGGCGGGCAAGGAGTTGGACAAGGCCGCCGGCAAGCTGTACAGCGCCAAAAAGGAGGTCACCGACGCCCAGGAAGCGCTGGATAAGGGCATCGCCGAAGCTGCCGACGGCATCGGCGACGGCGTGACCGACGCGCTGAACAAAGCGGTGGACGCTCTGAAAGACGCCATGAACAACACCCCCGCCATGTCGGAGGAGGAGAAGGCGCTGCGCCAGAGCATCGCCGACGATCAGGCCGCCATGACCGCCAACAACGAGAAGATACAGGCCAATCTGGGCATCATCGCCGACCCCGACGCCACCGACGAGGACAAGGCCGCCGCTCAGGCAGAGAACGAAGCCCTGTCGGCGGAGAATCTGGCGCTGGCCCAGCGTGTGACGGAGAACACCCAGACCCTTACCGCGCTGGTGGCTCAGCGGACGAAGGATCAGCTGAAGCAGGGTGTGGACGAGATGGAAAAGACCATCAAGGATATCGAGGACTTCCTCAATGACCCCAAGCGGTTCGACTCGCTGGGCAGCCAGATCTCCGACGGCGTGGAGTCCGCGCTGGACGGCGTGCTGCTGATGACCGAGGGCAACGTCCAGCTGAAGCTGGCCCTCCAGCAGATCGAGCAGGGGGAGGAGCAGCTGGCCCAGACCCGCAAGCAGGTGCTGGAGCAGCTGGATCTGGACGGCATGCTGTCCGTCTCCATGGTGGAGCAGCTGCTGACGGCGCAGGATTTCTCCATGCCCGCCGGGTACATAGACGATAACGCCGGCGTCAGCTACATGGTGTCCGTGGGCAACGAGATCCGCACCAGCGGCGAGCTGGAGGATATGGTGCTGTTCGATCTGGGCATCGACGGCATGGAGCCCATCCGCCTCAGCGACGTGGCCACCGTGTTCTATACCGACAACTCCGATGAAATTTACGCCAAGCTCAACGGCGAAAACGGCATCATCGCCTCCTTCACCAAGCAGTCCAACTACGCCACGGCGGAGGTGTCCGACAACATCACCGCCCGTCTGGAGCAGCTGACGACCCAGTACCCCAACATCAGCTTCAAGCCCCTGATGGATCAGGGCGACTATATCCACCTGATCGTGGATACCATCGTCTCCTCCCTGCTGTGGGGTGCGCTGTTCTCCGTGGTGGTGCTGTTCCTGTTCCTGCGTGACTGGCGGCCCACCCTCATCACCCTGATCTCCATCCCCACCAGCGTGATCTTCGCGGTGGTGCTGATGTACTTCACCGGTGTTACCATCAATATGATCTCCCTCAGCGGCCTGCTGGTAGCGGTGGGCATGCTGGTGGATAACTCCGTGGTGGTCATTGAGAATATCTACCGGCTCCGCGCCAGGGGCGCCACGGTGGTGCAGGCCGCCGTGTCCGGCGCCCAGCAGGTGCTGGGCGCTATCGCCGCCAGTACCCTGACCACCGTGTGCGTGTTCGCCCCCATTGTGTTTGTGGAGGGCCTGACCCGCCAGATGTTCACCGATCTGGCCCTGACCATCACCTATTCCCTGCTGGCCAGCCTTCTGGTGGCGCTGACGCTGGTGCCCTCCATGGCCAGCGGCATGCTCCAGCGTCCGCTGGAGCAGAAGCCGGGCCTGTTGGATAAAATTTACCCCGCCTACAAAAAGGCCATCCTCTGGTCGCTGAACCACAAGGCGGCGGTGCTGGGCGGCGCGGTGGCGCTGCTGGTGCTGACCTGCGCGGTCACGCTGAGCCGGGGCTTCAGCTTCATGCCGGATATGGATATGAACAGCGTCAGCGTTACCGTTGCCATGCCGGAGGACTGCACCCGCGAGGACGCTGTGGCCTACACCGACGAGGTGGCCCGCCGCTGCATGACCATCGAGGGCGTGGACGCCGTGGGCGCCATGATCCAGGGCAACAGCGGCATGAGCCTGATGTCCTCCTCCGGCGGCGAGTATGACGCGGAGATCTACATCACCCTGCCGGACGACTACTCCGGCAACAGCGTGGGCAAGGAGATCGAGGCCCTGTGCGCCGACATGGACTGCACCGTCACCGCGGCCAACGTCATGTCCGGCATGATGAGCTACGTCACCGGCAGCGGCGTGTCCCTGACGGTATACAGCGAGGATATGGAGACGCTGCAATCCACCGCCAAGGCCATCGCCGCCCGCATCGGGCAGGTGGAGGGCACCGCCGACGTGTCCGACGGTCTGGAGGACGCGGCGCAGGCGCTGCACGTGACGGTGGACCGCACCAAGGCCATGGAGCACGGCATGACCGTAGCCCAGATCTACATGCAGGTGGCCGCCGCCCTGAACACCAGCACCTCCGGCACGGAGATGGAGCTGGACGATTCCTCCATGCAGCTGATCATCCAGCAGGATGAAAGCAGCAATTACACCGTGGAGACGCTGCCGGAGCTGAAGATCGACCCCGACAGCACCATGTCCTCCGCCATGAGCGGCGGCAGCAGTTCTTCGTCCTCCTCCCTGTCGTCCCTGTCCGGCAGCGGCGACGAGGATACGGACAGCAGCTTCCTGCTGAAGGATGTTGCCACGGTGGAAAAGACCGTCAGCCTGAATACCATCAACCGGGATCAGCAGCGCCGCTGCGTCACCGTTACCGCCGCCATCGCCGAGGGCAATAACGTCACCCTGGTGTCCGATCAGGTGACCAAGGCCGTGAACGCCATGGAGCTGCCGGAGGGCGCGTCCATCGAGTTCAACGGCGAGAATGAGCAGATCATGGACGCCATGGGTCAGGTGATGCTGATGCTGCTGCTGGGCATCGTGCTGGTGTACTTCGTCATGGTGGCCCAGTTCCAGTCCCTGCGTGAGCCCTTCATCGTCATGTTCACCATTCCGCTGGCCTTCACCGGCGGCTTCCTGGCCCTGCTGCTGACGGGCACGGAGATGAGCGTCATCGCCCTGATCGGCTTCGTCATGCTGGTGGGCATCATCGTCAACAACGGCATCGTGCTGGTGGACTACATCAACCAGCAGCGTCTGGCGGGCATGGAGCGCCGCGACGCCATCATCGACGCCGGCGTCACCCGCCTGCGGCCCATCCTCATGACCTCCCTGACCACCATTCTGGGCCTGATCGTCACGGCGCTGGCGAAAAACGCCGGTACGTCCCTCATCCAGCCGGTGGCGCTGGTGTGCATCGGCGGACTGCTGTACGCCACGCTGATGACGCTGTTCGTGGTGCCCTGCATGTACGAGCTGGTCAGCAAGAAGAAGCTGCGCAAGGTGGACGAGAGGGAACTGGAGATTCTGGAGGATTAAAACAGCCGGCATGAAAGCCTGTCATTGCGAGCCAGTGCTCACACTGGCGTGGCAATCCGTAACCAAAGCCTCCCCTGTGTAAAGGGGCCAAATTACGGATGCCCTGTTGCGGTGCCCAAAATTTCGCAGCGGCATTTAAGCCGCCGAAATTTTGACCGCTGCCACTCGCTCACCTCGCTGCATCTGCCACTGGCAGCGCTCGGTTCGCTCCCCCCGCCACCACGGTCGAAAAAAGGCGGGCGGGGGTTGACTTTACCCCATCAGTGCCCTTATAATATAACCTGTATCAGAATATACGGCCTGTTGATCCGGTGTAACCGCTGCCCCGCGGCTCCCCTTCGGGGGCAGGCAGCGGTGAAAAAGAAATGGGGACAAACCCCGCGCGACCGGCACTGTGAGCGCAAGAAGGCGTCTGAAGCGGCGAAATTCGCCGCCGGGAGGAAACTCCGCCATTGCAGATATCCGTCTGTGAGAAGGTAAGGCGACAACGGGAAGCGGCAACGCTTCGCGGCGCGAGTCAGGAGAATTGCACCGTCCAGGGCCATATGCAGCGGGCGCACTCTCCGTATGCAATACGAGCAGACAGCACGCTGATTTTTCCAGATTTCGGTGGAAAGATCAGCTTTTTTCTGCGAAAAATGCGCCGGCATCTTGGGATGTCCGGCGTTTTTTGCTGACAAAAACCGCTGGGAGAATTGAGGAAATATGAAAGAATTGCTTCAAAAATACAAAAAGGCGCTGCTGTCCGGCGCGGTGTGTCTGGTGCTGGCGCTGGCGCTGGCGGCAGGCAGCTGGGCAGCGCTGTCCGCGCCCCGTCAGCAGCCGGAGACGCCGCAGGCCAAGTCCTACCCCGGCCTGAACATCGACCAGATCGGCCTGCGGTACGACCAGCAGTCCCAGACTCAGGACAGCGCGGCAGGCGACGGCGACGGGGACGGTCAGGCCCAGCAGAAGGACACTCAGCAGGAGCCGGACACCCCGCCGGAGGAGGCTCCCCAGCCCGAGCAGATCCCCGTGGACGAGCCCGACCCCGGCCAGCAGCCGGAGGAAACGCCGGACGAAAAGCCCGGCGACAGCGGCGACGGCCCCGTGGATCCCGAGCAGCCTGTGGATCCGGAGCAGCCCCAGGAACCCCAGATCGCCACCGACCTGCGCAACCGCACCATCGCGCAGGAGGAGCTGCAGAACGACATGTTCTCCTTCAAGGCCATGGTGGTCAACGGCGACGATGACACCTATCTCCGTGTGCGGGTCAACGGCAAGTGGGTCACCGCCACCGGCGACGACTTCCTGACAAAATTGCAGCTGGGCCGCAACGATATCACGCTGCTGCTGAAGCGGGGCGGCGAGACCATCAGCCGTGTGGATTACGTCATCAACTACCGGGCCTCCATGGCCAACGAGGATGACCCCACCAAGGGCGAGAATCCCCCCACCATCCGTACCAACCTCAGCAGTGAGGTCATCGAGACCACCAACCGCAACCTGACCTTCACCGTCTGGGCCGAGGACTGGCAAGGCAACCCCCTGAACCAGAACCACGTGACCGTCACCATGGACGGCAAGGTGGTGAAGCAGAGCACCGGCTCCGGCGCGGGCGGTCTGGAATACGACCTGTTTCTGGATACCGGACTGGGCGGCGACGAGACGGAGCACGACGTGACTGTCGTGGCATGGGACGACAACGGCAACTCCACCTATCAGCACTATAAGATCATCTACAAGGTGCGTGACGAAGGCGAGAAGATCGGCACCGCCACGGTGCGGCTGGATCTCTCCGTGCTGGGTCTGGGCGTGGTGGACACGGTGATGGACTGCGACGTTTTTCAGGATCAGCCCGCCTCCTACGTGATAAAGGCGGCGCTGGAATATCTGGGCTATCGGGTGTCCTTCAGCGGCACGCTGGATGAAGGCTTCTACCTGACGCGCATTTCCCGTGCCAGCGCCTTTGAAGGGGTGGCCATCCCGGAGGAGCTGCAGAAGCTGCTGGAGCTGGATCGCAAGACGATCAAGGTGCCAAAGCCCGCCATCGCCAACGACAGTCTGGGTGAATTTGACTACACCACGGCCTCCGGCTGGATGTACAGCATCAACGGCTCCACCTATCCCGGCCGCGGCATGTCCGGATACTTCCTCAGTGACGGCGATGTGCTGACCTTGCGCTTTACGCTGGCCTATGGCAAGGATATCGGCGGCAGCACCGGCGGCGACACCGGCCCGCTGACCCGATACTGCGGCACGTGGATCGACGGCGTTTATACGCCCCGCCACACCTATCAGGACGGCAAGTGCAGCATCTGCGGCGCCATCGACCCCAACCACACCCATACGGAGACCGAGTCGGTCACCAGGGCCGCCACCTGCACCGAGCCGGGTGAAAAGACCTATACCTGCTCCCTCTGCGGCGAGAGCCATACCGAGACCATCCCCGCCACAGGCCACCACTATGAAAACGGCGTCTGCACCGGCTGCGGCCAGAGCGACCCGGCCATAAAGCCGGAGCCGACCCCTGACCCCGAGCCGGAGCCTGACCCGGAACCGGAACCCAACCCCGACCCGGAGCCGGAGCCCGGCGGAGAGGAGACACAACATGATGAAACTGCGTAACATTACGGCGCTGGCCGCCGCGCTGCTGCTGGCGCTGACGCTGTGCGTCCCCGCCTTTGGCGAGACCCCCTCGTGGGGCGACTTAGCCATGGATGTCGCCGTTGCCCAGCGGGCGGAACGGGGCATAGCCGACAACCAACCCTTGCTGACGGAGGATGCCTTCCCCGCCGGAAGCTCTGTGTCCGACTGGACGGCCCTGGCCATGGCCCGCGCCGGTATCGCCGACGACTACGCCGGGTATCTGGCCCGGCTGCAGGCCTACGTGGAGCGGCAGTATGCGGAGAACGGCGGCCTTCACGCCGTGAAGGCCACGGAGTACCACCGCATCGCCCTGACTGCGGCGGCGCTGGGGGGCGACCCCGCAGCTTTCGGCGCCAAGCCCGACGGAACAGCCATCGATCTGGTGGCGGAGGGCACTTATAATTGGCAAGGGGACGACCTGGGCGGCCAGGGCCTCAACGGCTGGATATTCGCCCTGCTGACCATGGACGCAGTAGGCTTAGAGGTGCCCGCCGACGCCCGGTACAGCCGTCAGGATATGCTTGACGCCATCGTCTCCGCCCAGCTGCCCGACGGCGGCTTCTCCCTTGGCGGCGGCGCCATGGATGTGGACATCACCGCCATGGCCTTGCAAGCGCTGGCTCCCTATCGGGAGCAGTATCAGGAGGTTATCGACGCGGCGCTGAATGCCCTGTCGGCGGCCCAGACGGTCACCGGCGGCTTTGAAAGCTGGGGCGCCCAGAGCAGCGAAAGCTGCGCGCAGGTGATCCTGGCGCTGACGGCGCTGAATATCGACCCCACGGCAGATGAGCGCTTTCAGAAGAACCAGCGCAACGTGGCAGAAGCGCTGATGGACTTCCGGCTTTCTGACGGCGGCTTCGCCCACGAGAAGGACGGCCCGCTGGACGCCATGGCCTGTGAGCAGGCCATGCAGGCGCTGACCGCCATGGAGCTGCGGCAGCAGGGCGAGGGCCGGTTCTTCGACCTGACCGCCGCCCATCCCGTCCAGCTGGAAACGACCCCGGATACTGACACAGAGACCCCCGCTGAGAGCGGCGGCTCCTTCCCCGTTCTGCCTGTTGTATTGATCGTCAGCGCCGTCGTTATTGCGATGGCGCTGGTACTGGTACTGAAAAAGAAAAGAGAGAACAACGTATGAATGACATTACGACCACCATCTTAAAATCCATCAACAGCGTCATCGCCGGTAAGGAAGCGGTGGTGGAAAAGGTGCTGATGGCGATTTTATCCGGCGGCCATGTGCTGCTGGAGGACGTGCCCGGCGTGGGCAAGACCACCCTGGCCGTCAGCTTTGCCCGGACGCTGGGACTGGATACCCGCCGCGTGCAATTCACGTCGGACACCATGCCCTCGGACATTCTGGGCTTTTCCGTCTATAACCGGGACACCGGCAATTTCGACTATAAGCCCGGCGCGGTGATGACTAATCTGCTGCTGGCGGACGAGATCAACCGCACCTCCAGCAAGACCCAGTCGGCGCTGCTGGAGGCCATGGAGGAGTACCACGTCACCGTGGACGGCCAGACCTACCCCCTGCCGGAGCCCTTCGTGGTGCTGGCGACGCAAAATCCGGTGGGCTCTGCCGGTACACAGCTGCTGCCCGCCGCCCAGCTGGATCGCTTCCTCATCCGTACCTCCATGGGCTATCCCGACGCCAAGAGCCAGATCGACATTCTGAAGGAGCGCCACCACGAGAACCCGCTGGACAAGCTGACGGCGGCGGTGAGCCGTGAGCAGCTGCTCTCCCTGATGAACGACGCCCGGCAGGTGCATATTTCCGACCCCGTGTATGCCTACGTGGTGGACTTGGTAACGGCCACCCGTGAAAATGAGTTTATCGAGCTGGGCGTCAGTCCCCGCGGCGCACTGGCCCTGTGCCGGATGGCGAAATCCTGCGCCTTTGTCCGTGGCCGGGACTACGTGATCCCGGAGGATGTGGCCGCCGTGTTTGACGATGTGTGCTGCCACCGTCTGGTGCTCAGCGCCAAGGCCCGCCTGCACCGCCTGTCCGCCGCCGACGTGACGGCGGAGATCGTGAAAACCGTGAAAATGCCCCAGGTGCAGGAGAAGTGACCATGACGGCTTTGCTTGTGTGGCTGGTGTGTCTGGCCTGTGCCGCGCTGTGGTACGTGCTGACCGGGGCCGCGGCGGCGCTGGCCGTGGGCGCGGCGCTGGTGGTGATCGCCCTGTGCGGTATCGTGCTGGCGCTGCTGGCCCGCCGCCGCGTCACCGTGACGCTGGACGCGCCGCAAACCGGCGTGGCCCATCACGCCTGTCCCCTGACGGTGCGGGTGGAGAACGCTTCGGCGCTGCCGCTGCCCCGTGTCCGGGTGTGGCTGCGGACGGAGAATCTGCTGACCGGACAGACCGCCACAGCGGCGCTGGCTCTGTCCGCCCCGCCAAAGCGCAGCGGCGAGAGCGCCGTCACGCTGGACGATCCCCTGTGCGGCGTGTACCGCCTCAGCGTGGAAAAGACCCGTGTCTGCGACCTGCTGGGTCTGGTGGGCTTCCCCGCTCCCCCGGCGGAGCGCCGGGAGTTCCCGGTGGAGCCGGATCTGATGGAGCTGCGGCTGAACCTGCCCCTGCGCACCGGCGTCAGCGACGACAGCGACAGCTATTCCCAGGAGCGCCCCGGCTATGACTTTGCCGATACCTTCCAGCTGCGGGACTATGTCCCCGGCGACAGCGCCAAGCAGATCCACTGGAAGCTCAGCAGCAAGCTGGATCGGCTGGTAGTCCGCGACCCCGGCCTGCCGCTGGAGCGCAGCGTCCTGCTGCTGTGGGAGCGCCGCGCCGAAAGCGAAGCGCCCCAACAGGCCAGCGCCATGGCGGAAATGGTGATCTCGCTGGCCCGTGAGCTGCTGCGGCAAGGCGTCCGGTGCTGCGTGGCGTGGAACGACGCCGCCGGACAGGACTGCGCCCTGTATGAGCTGGAGGATGAAAACGACCTGTACGACATGCTGCCCAAGCTGCTGAGCGCACCGGCGTCCTCCACGCTGGAGAGCGTGGCGGAGCTGTATCTCCGCCAGTATGGCCGGGCAAACGGCAAGACGGTGTTCGTCTCTGCCGGAGGGTGTCCCGCGCTGGAGCGTGTCTGCGACCCGGCGGAGCTGGTGGGGCTGTTCTGCGCAGCGGAACTGCCGCAGGATTTCCCCGGCCGGGGCTACTGCTTCTCCCCCGACGCGGAAGCGGCTTTGTACGAGATCGATTTGTATTAAACGGAAGCAAAACCAAAAGCCTCCCCTTGCAACAAGGGGAGCCTTGGAAATGCGTGTTATATACCCATTACCAATAGAATCCCACTTATCACGAGGTACTTCCTTTGAAGAACGAAACCACCCCCGCCCTGCGCCTGACGCCGGTTCGGGAGACAACTGCATCTGTGCCGCTGGCCGTGGCGGAGCGGAGTCTCGCGGCGCTGCCGGTCTACGGCGGTCTGCTGGGCACGCTGTGCGACCTTTTCGGCTGGAGCGCCCTGTGGCCCGCCATGGCGGCAGGCGCGGCGGCGCTGGCATTGGCCGTATGGTGCGCCATGAGCCGTGGCTGGCGGCAGTGGCTTCCTGCGCTGCTGGCGCTGGCTGCCGCCGCGTGGTGCCTGCTGCTTCCCCAGGCGCGGGACAGCGCCGCAGGCCTTTTCAACGGCGTGCTGGCCTATGTCCAGTCGCTGACGGGCCGCATCCATCTGCCGCTGGCCTGCGGGGAGACTGCGGCCCTGTGGGCGGCGCTCCCCGCCTGTATCGTGCTGGGTGCGCTGCTGGGCAGTCTGGCGGTGTACGCGCCTGCGGTCAACATCGTACTGGCGGCGGCAGGCGTGGCGCTGGCCGCTGTCAGCGGCAGCGCCGACGGCGCGTGGTGGCTGGCGCTGCTGTGTCTGGGCGCGGCGCTGCTGTGTCTGGGCAGCCGGAGGAGCTGCTGCCGCTTCCCCGCCGTGTCCTTGTGGACGGCGGCGCTGGCGGTACTGCTGGCGGCGCTGACCGTGGGCGTCACGGTCATCACGGGGCTGGGCGCGTCGTGGAATACGACATCCGCCGGCGAGACCGTCCGCAAGGCGGTTCACGCCCTGCGCTATGAAAACGAAGCTCAGGCCATGCCGGAGGGCGATTTCTCCGCCGGTGTGGATTTTTCCGATACTCCCATGCTGGAGGTGACCCTGTCCCGGCCGGAGTCCCTGTATCTGCGGGGCTTCATCGGCCAGCGCTATACCCGCGACGGATGGACGGCGCTGGACGCGGGGGAGCTGTCCCACCAGGCCAACGACGTATATTGGCTGCAAAGCGCCGATTTCTTCTCCCAGACCCAGCTGAGCCAGCTGGCGGCGCTGCTGAAGCTGGACACGCCGCAGATTGACGTGCAGCTCGACGTCTCCGGTGCGTGCCGCCGCTTCGCTCTGCTGCCCTACGAGCTGTCGGACAGCGGCGTGTGCGACCCCTATCAGCTGCGAGATACCCTGCCGGAAGGGGAAAAGCACTACGCCTACACCACCTCCGGTAACCTGACCGCCCGGGCCTATGAGCTGCTGGACGTGCTGAGCCAGCATCTGGAGGATCCCCGATTGAAGAACTATCTGGCACAGGAGACCGTCTATCGCCAGCTGGTCTATGACAACTACCTGACCATTCCGGAGGACACCCAAAAAACGCTGACGGGTTTTCTGGGCAAAGCGCCCGCCTCCATCACCTCCTACGAGGCCAAGAGCCGCATCCGCTCCTGTCTCGCGGAAATGGTGGAGTATGACGAGTCCCCCGTTGCGCTGCCGGAGGACGCCGACCCCGTCAGCAGCTTCCTGCAGGAGACCGGCCGGGGCAGCGCCGTGCAGTACGCCACGACGGCGGTGATGATGCTGCGGTACTACGGCATCCCCGCCCGGTACGTGGAGGGCTATCTCGTCACGCCTGACATGGTGTCCGGCAAGACCGGCGAGACTACCCTGACCCTGACCGCCGACGACGCCCACGCCTGGGCGGAGTACTACGAGGACGGCGTGGGCTGGATCCCCTTTGAAACGGCCACCCCCTACCTGAACGTGATGGCGGAGTCCGACTGGCGCTGGTTCCAGCCGGATAACGACGCCGACCTGACCGGCGCCCAGGCGCAGGACGGCGGCGGAAATCAGAACAGTACGGTGCGCCACAGCACCGTGGAAATACCCGATCAGACCGCCGATCAGCCTCAGGTCATCACCATCTGGAAGGAGCTTTCCTCCACCCTCCGCAGCAGCCTGTCCCGGCTGCATGTGGGCCGGTGGCTGCTGCTCCTGCTGGCGCTGGCGCTGCTGGCGGCCATCCTGTTTGTGGTGCTGCGCCGCCGCCGGACGTGCAAACGCCGCGCCGCCGCCTTTGACGGCGCTGACCGCGCCGCCGCCACCGCGGCCCTGTTCGCCTACGCCATGGAGCTGATGTGGCACGGCGGCCTGCCCCATGAAAACGGCTCGCTGCTTCAGCAGGACAAGGCCGTGTCGGACTGGGCGGGAAAGCCGGTGGACTTCCCGGCGCTGGTCTGGCTGAATGCCGAGGCCCGTTACAGCCCCCACCCCATCACCGAGACCCAGCGCAGCCAGATGCGGTACTTTGCCGACGACACGCTGCGGTGCTTCCGCCGGAAGCTGAAGCTCTGGCAGAAGCTGTATCAGAAATGGATCCTATGCATGTATTAAGGAGGAAAAGCGGAGTGAAAAAACGGATCGTATCGCTTTTCATGGCGCTGTTCATGACCCTGAGCCTGCTGCCCACCACCGCGTGGGCCGTCCAGCCGTCCCCGGAGATCACAGGGCAGACCCTGACGGAACAGACGGCGGAGGAGCCGTCCGCCGCGGAGGAAACCACCCCGGCGGAAGTCCAGCCTGCGGCGGAGAGTGCCGACACGGAGCTGACGGACGCTAACAGCTTCCTGCTGTTTGCCGCCACCAATGTGGAGGTGCTCATCGCGCCGGAGCGCGTTCCCTATCAGCCGAACCAGACGGTGCGCGAGGCGCTGTTGGCGCTGCAGAACCGTGAGGAAACGCCCCACACCTTCGACGGGCTGGAAACGGTCAACGGCTTCGTCACCGCCATCGACGGCGTGTCGGCCAACTATTCCCGCAGCGACGACAAGGGCAGCTTTGATCTGGAGCAGCGCGCCGACAGCGTGGGCGCGTTCCTGTTCCTGACCGCCTATGACACGCTGAACGAGGAGACCGCCTCGGCGCTGTGCGCGCTGGGCCGCGCCATGCTGGCGTGGCAGGAGGCGGAAAAGCCCCAGATGCAGAAGTTCGCCCGGCAGGAGTATGACGCCGCCGCCAAGGCGTTGACGGTGAAAAAGACCGCCGACGAGCTGACGGCGCTGTCCACGGCGCTGACGGAGCGGATGGAGGCCTATACGCAGTACGAAAACGCGGAGACCAAGCCGCTGAACGTGCGGTTTCTGGGTCTTACCGGCCAGCTGCTGACGGACTACACCTTCACGGCGGCGGATCCCTACGGCAACGAAAAGACCTTTACCAACGAACACCCCGCGCTGGCGGCGGGCAGCTATACCTTCACCCTGACCTCCGGCCTGAACGGCGCGTCCGGTGTCATGACGGTGGCGGAGGACGGCAGCGTGACCGTGGCGGACGAGACGCTGACGACCCTGCGCGTTCCTCAGGGCGTGGCGTGGATGGCTCAGCCGGTGCTGCGGTCAGTCAACGGCGGCGACGCGGCGGAAAACCGCTACCCCATGGAGCCAAACGGTACGGTGGCGCTGGTGCCCGACACAGTGGGCCCCACCGGCGGGCTGTACCTGTACGGTGTGCCCGGCGCTGATCTGGAGAGCAAGACCTACCAGTGGAACGGCAGCAAGGTTACCCTCTGCGCCATGTATACCGACGTCAACGGCAAGAAGGTCGACAAGAGCCGCAGCTGGGAATCCACCCATCAGGCGCTGGCGGATGTGCTGACCGCCGGTACACAGGGCAGCGCCCTGCGTCTGGAGGCCCGCACCGATATGGATGGCTATACCATGTATCAGGCGTGGGAGCTGACGCTGGAGCGCACCCCTACCCTCTACGGTCTCAGCGTGATGGCGGGCGGCGTTGACCAGAAGCTGGACTTCTCCGGCACCACCACGGAATACGCCTGCGTGGTCACCACGGAATCGGTGGTGCTGCGGCCTGCCCGGAACAGCAGCTATACCGTTACGGTGAACGGCGGTCAGCTTGACGGGGACGGCACGTATACCCTTCCGCTGGCGGAAGACAGCGACACCACAGCCACCATCGCCGTCACCATGCCGGAGAGCGGACGAACCACCACCTATACCCTCACCGTCACCAGAAAGGCCGCCGTCCCCCTGACGGTAAAGCACGATGATGACGTGACGGTGCGCATCTTCAACGCCGCCGGTGCGGAGATCGGCGTGGACGCCGACGGCACCTATCCCCTGACCCCCGGCGACAGCAGCTATACCTACATCGCCACAAAGAACGAGTACTACCACGCCAAGGGCATTTTCGCCGCTCCCAAGGAGGGCGATACGTCCCTGACCATCACGGCGGTCACGCCGGAGACGGACGACTACCTGACCAGCCTGAAGCTGGCGGCCAGCGCCGTCGGCACCTCCAGCGTGTATCTGCCCGCGGAACAGTTCCGTGCCGGCACCCACGTCTATGCTTCGCAGATGGACGACCGGAACAACAGCGTATACGTCTGGGCTGTCGCCGTTCAGGACAAGGGCTGCAAGATCCGCGTGCCGCGTACCGATGGCAAGGATACGAACGTACCCAGCGGGAGAACCTCCGGCACATTCGCGTCCAGTCTGGCAAAGACGGGGCCGGAAGCCTTCCGCTTCACCCTCCTCGTCTCCCGGGAGGACAGCGAGAAGAAGGTCACCTTTGAGCAGGACTATCTGGTGGATTTCGCCAGAGTGCTGACACTGGCGGACATGTCGCTGTCGGTGGACGGCATGGAGACGGCGTACTATCCGGTGATCAAGGGCGAGGTCGCCGACTACGACGGCTTCTACTGGAAGCAGTATGACTATCAGACCACCGTTCTCGGCTCCGCCCAGGAGGCGGTGCTGACGGTGACACCCTTCGTCACGGGCTACAGTGTGCAGGTAAACGGCGACCAGATCTACGCGCCGAAGGTGGATCCGGAGACCGGGGAAACGGCGGAGACCGTTACCGTCACCCTGCCGCTGGACGAGACGAAAAAGCAGGAGACCTTTACCCTGACCGCCTGCACCGCGGAGGGGCATCAGGCCCGCGCCTATACCCTGACGCTGAAAAAGGGCGCGCCTATTGACACCACCGTCACGATTCAGGATAAGGACACCAAACAAACCATTGACGGCGCGCTGGCCGCCGTGTACGAAATGCGCAGCGGTTCCCGCGTCTGGCCCAATGACGACGGCACGTTCTCGCTGGTGGAGGGCCTGACCTACACCTGCGTGGCCACCTGCTCCGGCTATGTGGGCGACACGCAGGAGATCGCCGCCGGCAAGGCGGAGGAGATCGTCATTTCGCTGGCCGCGGCTCCCGTCTCCAGCCACGGCGCAGGCGTCACCTCCAGCTGGCCCTCCTTCCGGGGCAATGACAACGCCAACGGCGTGGTGAACGCCAAGACCCCCACCTCCAGCGATACCGCCGTGCTCAGCTGGGCCAATAAGCTGGGCGACGGCTACAGCACCTCCGCGCTGGGCTGCCCCATTCTTATCGAGGAGGGCGGCGTGGAGTTCCTGATCGTCTACAGCGGCAGGACGCTGTACAAGGTGGAATCCGTCACCGGTACGGTGGTGGCCACCGGCGCCATGTGCGATACCTCCAGCTTCGCCATCACCTCCGCCACCTACGGCCCCGACTGCGGCATGCTGTTCGTGGCCCTCAGCAGCGGCACGGTGCAGGCCTTTGACGCCGCCACGCTGGATTCCCTGTGGATCTATCAGGACGCGCTGGGCGGCCAGCCCAACTGTCCCCTGACCTACCATGACGGCTATGTGTATACCGGCTTCTGGAATCAGGAGCAGGAGAACGCCAATTTCGTCTGCCTGTCCGCCACCGACGAGGATCCCGCCAGCGGCAGTGAAAAAAAGCTGGCCCGCTGGACGTATACCCGTCTGGGCGGCTTCTACTGGGCGGGCGCGTATGTCTGCGATAACTACCTGCTGGTGGGCGCCGACGACGGACAGGATCGATCCTCCAGCTCCACCGGCGCGCTGCTGTGCCTTGATCCCTCCACCGGTGAAGAACTGGATCGCTGGGACGGCCTGCGGGGCGACGTGCGCAGCTCCATCGCCAGAGACGGGGACGGACGCTTCTACTTCACCTCCAAGGGAGGGTATCTCTACTCCGCCGCCGTGACGCAGACGGCGGACGGCTGGAAGATCACGGATACGCGCTCCTGCGCCCTCAGCAACGGCAGCGGCAGCGAGAAAACACCGGCCATGAGCACCTGTACGCCGGTGCTGTATAAGGGCCGGGCCTATATCGGCGTGTCCGGTACGTCTCAGTTCGGCGCGTATACCGGCCACAACATCACCGTGGTGGATCTGGATTCCATGAGTGTGCTCTACAGTGTGCCCACCAAGGGCTATCCCCAGACCTCCGGATTGCTGACCACCGCCTATGAATACCCCAGCGTCTACTTCTTTGACAACTTCACCCCCGGCACATTGCGGCTGCTGGAGGATACGGGAACGGCTCCCGGCAAAACCACCACCGAGACCTATCAGGAGGGCGGCAGCACCCGCACGGTGGAAACGGCCTACGCCCTGTTCACCCCCGCCAACGATCAGGCGCAGTACGCCATCTGCTCTCCCATTGCCGACAGCAAGGGCACGGTGTTCTTCAAGAACGACTCCGCCTATCTGATGGCGCTGACCAGCACCGTCGATAAGGTGGAGGTGACGAAGCTGCCGGATAAAATGAGCTACAACGAGGGCGAGGCTTTCGACCCCGCCGGCATGGAGCTGACCGTCTATTACACCAACGGCGAGAGTCGCGTTCTGCCGGTCAGCCGCACCATCAACGGCGTCAAGGTGACGTATTTCACCTACAACAGCGATACCCTCACCGCAGCGGACGACGGCTACTTTGAGCTGACCTACGTGCCCGTCATGTACCAGAGCGGCGCGGACGGCGAGCCTGTGATCCGGGCGGCCAAGACCGACATTCCCATCTCCGTCACCGGCAAGACCTATGACCGGGGCGATATCAACGGCGACGGCGCGGTGGATGTGTATGACCTGCAATACCTGTATGAGTACTGCTGCGACAACAGCACCATCACCGACAGGGCCACCCTCGCCCGGCTGGACGTCAACGGCGACGGCCTGACGAACATCACGGACGCGGCGGCGCTGTACGACTTCCTGATCAGGGGCAGCTGGCCGGAGAGCGATACCTCCGCAGCCGTCCCTCAGACGATGGCTGCCAGCGGCGGCGGAACGGCCAGACTGCTGGGCAGCGCGTCCAGCGCCGGAGCCGTTGACCGTACCGCCCTGAAGGGCGTGACCGCCTCTCTGTCCTCCGCCCCGGCCAGAGCCGCCGTAAAGGGCGATATCAACGGCGACGGCGCGGTGGACGTGTACGACCTGCAATACCTGTATGAGTACTGCTGCGATAAGAACACCATCACCGACCCCGCCACCCTCGCCCGGCTGGACGTCAACGGCGACGGCAAGCAGGATATCGCGGACGCAGCGGCGCTGTACGGCTATCTGACCGAGGGCCAGTGGCCCGTTCCCCGCCACGCCATCACCGTAAAAAGCACCGCGCCCAAAACGGCGCAGGTGGAGCAGGGCGGGATGTATACCCTGTACATGAGCGATGTGTTCGACACCTGCCCGGACCGCGTCACCTACACGCTGTCCGGCGAGGGACTGAGCGAGCACACCAAGCTGGCCGCGGACGATAAGGGCGATTACCTGTCCTTCACCAACAGCAAGACAGGCGACTATCTCCTGACCATCACCGCCGTGTGCGGCGCCGACAGCGCGGTGCAGGCAGTCTATCACCTGACGGTTACCGTTACAAAGAGCGCCGCCGGAGACCCCGGCCAGTACGACTATGACGAGGAGAAAGCCGACAGCGTGACCGTCTACGTCACCGTTTCCAACGACGGCGTACCCATCTACGGCGTCGACGGTACCCCCATAGCCCATCTGGAGGTGGAGGTGCCCTACTTCGATCTGGAGAGTCAGGGGCTTGCGGAGTTCTACCGTTACCACACCGAAAACGGCCAAGGCGGCGGCAGCTATATCGACAATGTGGTGGTGGAGCGGCCTACCGTTCTGCACCTGTATCTGTATCTGCTGGGCGTGTACTGCAAGGGCTATACCCCGGAGGAAGTAACCTCCGGCACGAAAAAGGTGGTCGACGGCCAGAACGACAGATACCGAGAGGTATCTGACATTCTGGGAAAGCAGACGGCCAGCTGGCCCGGCCCGGCGCTGACCATCAGCGGCTCCGCCACCAGCATGTACATGCCGAACTTCTGGGGCCACGATGAAAACCTCATGTACTACCGCAACCACGTATATCCCCTGATGGGGCCAGGTTGGGGCGCCACGGCGGACTACATTCTGCTGAGCAACGGCGATACCATTGACGTGGCACTGTTCAGCGACTGGAACTTCTGGAGCGACGGCGGCGCGTTCACCTGCTTTGACAAGGACGAATACACCGTCAAGGCCGGGGAAACGCTGACCTTCAACACCCGGAAGTACGAAACCAAATCCGTGGCCGACGGCGGCAGCGAGAGCTTCCAGTCTATCGCGGGCATGACGGTCTACCTCTACGACGATCAATGGACGCAGCTGACGGAGATCCCGGCAGACGAGAGCGGCGATGCTTTCCAGTACGTCGTCAACGAGAAACCCGGTACCTACTACCTGCTGGCTGTCGATCCCAAGGCGGGCAGCGACGCCGCCCGCCTTGCCCCGGCCACTGCCCGCGTCCATGTGACGGCGGCGGGCTGACCCCCCACAACTGCATACCGGACGGCCCGCCCGGCGCACTGCGCCGGAGGCGGAATGGGGTGCAAATCCCCGCGAACAGGTCACTGTGAAGCCCAATTTGGGATCAGTCAGATACGCCCAGGGCCGTCCGGAAAAGCTCCTGCCTGCACCGGGACGCTGTCAAGTCGGCGATGACGATTTCGGCGGGAGCTTTCCTCGGAGTGCTTTCTGCCGAAAGGCTTTATATAGAGAAAAATCATAGAAAGGAACCAAAAACACATGAAAACAAGCAAACGGCTGCTTTCTCTGCTGCTGGCGCTGACCATGGTGCTGTCCCTGATGGGCAACCTGTCCGTAGCGGCGTTCGCGGAGGAAGTTACCCCCACTGTCGTCACAACCGACGGCAATGACCAACCCACCACCCCCGTCACCCCCGACGAGGGCCAGACCACCCCCGCCAACGCGGATAAGAGCGGCGAGACCCCCGCTCCCGCCAACGGCGACGCGAACGCCGAGCCTGTGCCCGCCGAGGGCGAGGTCACGACCCCCGCTGTGGCCGTTCCCAAGCGGAAGGACGGCGTTTCCCCCACCGCCAGCGCCAGAGTTATGACCGGCACTCCCTATCTGCTGGCCGATCTGCAATATGGCAGGATCTTCGACCCTGTGGACGGTAAGGGTCTGCTGCCCAGCAACTACTACTATGAGCGCTCCGTCGACGGCGGCAAGACCTGGGATGCCCGGATCGCGTTCCAGGAAGCCATGTTCGGCCAGACCACCATTCAGATCACTGAGATGAAGGCCGGTACGTATATCTACCGCTTCTATGCCTCCTACGACGGCGTGAACTTCTCCACCGACACCTGGACGCTGACCCTGACCGTGGAGGATGACCCCACCATTGATATTTCTATCTTCGTGGGCAAGGACTACACCGGCGGCTATCCCGTCATCAAGCTGTATAACGTCACCAAGGACACCGACGGCAACGAGGTGCTGGGCGGCGAGCTCAAGGACGTGTTCCTGTACAGCAACTTCACCAACACCCCTGCCGAGGGCGAGGATGAATACGACGTGGCTGGCGGCAAGCTGGTCGACAACTACCAGATGTTCTACACCCAGCTGAAAGCCGGACGCTATGCCTACCGTGCCTTTACCGCTGACGGCAAGGAGCTGGGCGGCATGACGCTGGATCTGCCCACTGGCAGTAACGTGGACGGCGGCGCTGGCGGCGGCAACAAGCTCTACCTTCAGTGCAACTCCTTCTATGTCAGCACCAAAAAGGCGGATAACACCTACTTCACCGCTGACCAGTACCATGTTCGCCTTGCCTGCCCCGTTATGGGCTGCGACGCCACTATGGGTACCCCATATGTCAATGGCAATTACACCTATTATCCCGTTATGTTGTACGCTGCCGGTAATGCCTGCCTGTACAATGCCTATGCCTATCCTGATATTGAGGGCTATATTTTCAATTCGGCTATCAACCTGACCTTTAATGCTGGCTACAGTGCCGCCAATAAGGCGATGACGCTCAACCCCGGCATTACACTGACCGTTACTGCTCCCGCTAACGCCACCTTCGGCCTGTACTTCCAGTGGAACAACTTCAACACCACTGAGGTGGAGCCTGAGACGGAGTGGACGACCAGCGCGGACGGCAAGACCAAGACCGCCCAGTATTTCATTTCCAAGGGCAGCGGCAGCTACACCTGGCGTCTCAACGATGCGACCCATGTGACCCAGGCGGGCTGGCTGGGCCAGTTGAAGGACAGCAGTGAACTGACTTACTCCTTCGCGGACGGCGCGGCTACCGACCGTATTTCTCACGATTTCAGCAATCTGGGTACTCAGACCATCAACCGTGACGAGGCCGATTTGCAGGTCAATCTGGACCCCAGCGGCTACGAAGCCATTACCGGCACTACCCGTATCCGTGCCTACCGTCACTGGCAGCTCATCAACTCCGACGCCGCCAACATCATGGTGGAGCCTGACTTCCACTGGAACGCCCTGACCGGCGACGCTCAGATCAAGCCCGTCAACGGCGGTAACGCCACCGCCAACTGGGCGGACGTTACCCCCGGTACGCAGGATTCCATCATCGCCGTCTACTATGACAGCGTGGACGTGAACCCCAGCAATCACGGCAGCCACGGCGGCCTGTTCCCCGCCACCAATCCTGAGCGCGTGGCCGTCATGGTAGTGGGTGGCACCGGCACGTCCCACGGCACCGCCGACGCGGACGTGAAGTTCAACAAGACGGTTGGCAGTACCCCCCGTTCCGAGGCTTGGGATTATAACTACGACACCTGGTTCTATGAGGCCAACGAGACGAACCCCGCGCTGGACTTCACCGTCAATGCCACCGGCAGCGTGAAGGTGGAATACGCGCTGGCTGCCACCGACAACAGCATGAAGACCACCGTTTCCGGCTTCCAGACCGTTTCCCCCGACGCTGACGGCAATTACGCCGTTCCTCTGGCTGGCTTCAACACCATCGGCAACGGCAAGGGCGGCACCGTTATCCTCAAGATGACCGACTCCACCGGCGTCAGCTACCGTCTGGTGCGCGTGGCCAAGGTCACCATCACGGTCGAGAATGTCTCCAACCCCGGCGAGAATATCATGCCCGGCGATCAGGTGAAGCTGAGCTTCAATGGTATGTATCGCGGCATTGATAAGATCTCCGGCGTGTTCAATCCCACCGCTCTGGAAGCCCGTTATAGTGTCAATGGTACGGAGTACTCGGGAAAACTGGGCCAGTATCAGCGGATGGATAACACCACCGTTACCGCCACCATTCCCACGGATCTGACCTTTGAAGAAGGCAAGGCGACAGTGGATTGCGTATTCTCCAACGGTTATACTTTTGGTGCCATGTACTCCAAGGGTGCACCCTTTACCTTCCTGTATGAGATGACCGATGCTGGTGCGGGCACCAACTTCAGCGCCGTTAATGTTACCTTCTTCGTGGGTCACTATGCCGACGCCGTGGTCAAGGTGTATCAGAAGGTCAATTATGACGTGAACCTGAACATCACCGACGATAACGGCAGCACTGTCAGCGATGTGACCGTCACCCTGACCGACAGCAAGGGCAACGTCATTGCCCCCAACGAAAACGGCACCTACACCCTGGGCTATGGCGTTTATACCTATACCCTGTCCAAGAACGGCTATGTTGTCACCCGCGGCTCCTTCTCTCTGGGCAGCGCTGACGCCGCCAATGTGAAGGACGGCGTCCTGACTGTCAAGACCGCCGTTCTGCCCAAGGTCGGTGAAAACGCTTGGGACGGCAAGACCAAGACCGAGCCCAAGAAGGACGGCAACGGCGTGTACCTGATCGGCACCGCCGCCGAGCTGGCATGGTTCGCCGCCACGGACGGTAAAAGCAGCGCCAAGCTCACCGCCGATATCGAGCTGGCGGGCTATGATTGGACACCGCTGAAGAAGTTCTACGGTACCTTCGATGGACAGGGTCACGTTATCCGCAACCTGTACATCAACAGCACCAGCAATACTCTGGGCCTGATCAGTTATCTGCAGGGCGGCGCCTCCGTCACGGGGCTGGGCATCACCGGCAGCGTGACCTGCACCAACAATACTAGAATTGCGCAGGCGGGCGGCATCGTGGGCTATATGTACGACAAGGCATCCATTACCCAGTGCTGGAGCGCCGTGAACGTCACCAGCAATAAGCACGCAGGCGGCATCGCGGGCTATACCGCGGGTGGCTCGATCATCACCAACTGCTACGCCAGCGGCAATATCACCACCACTTCCAAAAACGAGTGCTATCTGGGTGGTATCTGCGGCTCCGGCTTCAGCAACACGAATGGCGCGACCCTGACCAACTGCTACAGCATCGGTGATGTTACCGGCACCAGCGGCGCTGCCTCCTATCTGGGCGGTCTGTCCCCCGATAAGACCGCGGCGCACTATGTGGACAACTGCTTCTATCTGGACGGCACCGTCAGCAAGGAAAGCTCCAAGTACGGCGTCACCGGTCTGGGTACCGCCAAGACTGCTGACGAGATGAAGACCGCCATTGAAGCCAACAAGAACCCCTTCAATCCCCAGATGCTGGCCGATCTGGCCGTTCGCGCACAGGAGATCGCCGACAAGGCCGCCGCCAAGAATGTTGACGACCTGATCGACGCCATCGGCGACGTGACCCTGACCGACGACTGCAAGGCCAAGATCGACGCTGCCCGCACTGCTTACGATGCCCTGACCGACGCCCAGAAGGCGCTGGTCAGCAAGCTGGATATCCTGACCGACGCCGAGGCCAAGCTGGCCCAGCTGAAGAAGGAAGCCGCCGACAAGGCCGCCGTGGACGATGTGATCGCCAAGATCGACGCCATCGGAAAGGTGAAGCTGGACAAGGACAGCAAGGCCAAGATCACCGCCGCCCGCGCCGCTTACGACGCGCTGGACGACGAGCTGAAGGCGCAGGTCACCAACTACAACACCCTGCTGGCCGCCGAAAAGCGCTATCAGCAGCTGCGGGATAAGCAGAACGCCAACGACGGCTCCACCAGCGATTCCGCCGACGGCAAGACCGACAGCAAGACCGACGGCAAGAACGTCAAGTCCGGCAACACCGCCGACAACAGCCACCTGACCCTGTGGCTGGGCGGCGTGGTGGTGTCCGCCGCCGCGCTGGCTCTGCTGGCCAGAAAGCGCCGTCAGGACGCGTAATTCCCCCCAAAAAACTCCCCTGAAAACCCAACCGGAGGGACCTATGAAACACCGTACCCCATGGAGCGCGGCTCTTTTGTGCTGGCTGCTGTGCCTTGCTCTGCTGACCGCCTGCGGCGGTTCCCCTGCCGAAACAGAGACGGCAGGCAGCTGCACCGTTTCCATCTCCTGCGCCACCATTCTGGACAATCTTGACCAGCTCAACGCCGCCAAGGCGGACTTCGTGCCCGATGACGGCGTGATCCTGCCGGAGACGGAGCTCTCCTTCACCGAGGGGGAGACGGCCTTCGACCTGCTCCAGCGTGTCTGCCGGGACAACGGCATCTCCATGGAGTCCAGCTGGTCGCCCCTGTATAAAACCGCCTATATCGAGGGCATCGCCAATCTCTACGAGTTCGACTGCGGCAAGCTGTCCGGCTGGATGTACAGCGTCAACGGGGAATTCCCTAACTACGGCTGCTCCGGCTACACCTTGCAGGACGGCGATGTGATCTGCTGGGTCTATACCTGCGATCTGGGCGAGGACGTAGGCGGCGGCTACGCCGCCGGCGGGGAATAACCACAGGAAAGCGGTACGCCAAAACGTACCGCTTTCCTTTTTCCCCCGACCATGCTATACTGTCAGAAAAGAGGTGTTGCCCATGAACCGCGCCCATCTGCGCGAAAAACTCCATCTGTCCGGCATCGACAGCGCCGCTGCCCAGCTGGCCCGCCGCTATGCTCTGGGCTTCGAGGTCACGGCCTTCTGCATGGCGGCAGCGCTGGAGGACAGCGCCGCCGTGTCCGCTGCGGAAGCGGAAACGGCGGATATTGCCCGCCTGTGGCTCCACGCGCCCTTTGCCGAGCTGCATCCCTGCGCCATCGACCCGCTGGTGCGGGACATCGCGGTGAAGCGCTACCGCCAGACCGTCGCCATGGCCCGGCGGCTGGGGATCAACCGCATCGTTATCCACGACGGGTATGTCCCCTTCGTCTACTTTCCGGAGTGGTTTGTGGAGCAGTCGGTGCGCTTCTGGCGTGACTTTCTGCCGGAGGTGCCCCGGGACATGACCATCGCGCTGGAAAATGTCATGGACGACGGCCCGGATATGCTGGCGGCCATCATGAAGGGCGTAAACGATCCCCGGCTGGGGGTGTGCCTTGACGTGGGCCACGCCAACACCACCGTCAGCAAGACGCCGCCCCTGGACTGGATTGCCCCTCTGTCCCCATGGCTGCGGCACGTCCATATCCACAACAATTTCGGCGACTGGGATCTGCACAACCCGCTGGGCGAGGGCAATATCCCCATGGAGCAGGTGCTGGACGCCCTGCTGACGGCCTGTCCCACCGCCACCTTTACCATCGAAAACATGAACTGCGCCCCGTCTCTTGACTGGCTGGCGGCGCAGGGCTATCTGGGGGAGATCACACGATGACAGAACAGGAACTGCAAGCCTATATCGCGGCCATCCGCCCGGCGGATGAAGCCGCCATGACCGCCGCTCGCCGCCGTCAGGCGGAGTTGGCCAAGCCGCCGGGAAGTCTGGGCAAGCTGGAGGACATGGCTGTCCGCATGGCGGGCGTCACCGGCCAGGTCTGCCCGGAGGTGAAAAAGTGCCGTGTGGCGGTGTTCGCCGCCGACAACGGCGTGGTGGCGGAGGGCGTGTCCTGCGCGCCCCAGTCCGTCACGGTGCAGCAGGCGGTGAACATGACCCGCCGCAAAACCGGCATGTCGGCGCTGGCCCAGACCTTCGGCGATGACGTGACGGTGTACGATGTGGGCATCGCCGTGGACGTGCCCTGCCCCGCCGTGGTGAACCGCAAGGTGCGCTATGGCACCGCCAACATGGCGGCGGAGCCCGCCATGACCTGTGCCGAAGCGCTTCAGGCGCTGGCGGTGGGCATGGAGGCCGCCGCGCAGGCGAAAGCCGACGGCATTTCGGTGCTGGGCATCGGCGAAATGGGCATCGGCAACACCACCACCAGCGCCGCCGTGCTCTCGGTGCTGCTGGACGCGGCGGTGGAGACCGTCACCGGCCGGGGCGGCGGCCTCACCGACGAGGGCTTTGACCGGAAGAAGCAGGTGCTGCGCCGCGCCCTGGCGCTGCACCATCCCGACAAAAACGACGTGCTGGACGTGCTCCACAAGGTGGGCGGACTGGACATCGCCGCCATGACCGGCGCGTTTCTGGGCTGCGCCCACGAGGGGATCGCCGCCGCCGTGGACGGCTACATCTCCGTCGTCGCCGCTCTGTGCGCCATGCATCTGTGCCCTGCCGCGGCGGATTACCTGTTCCTGTCCCACCAGTCCTACGAGCTGGGCTACGCCAGGGCGGCCCAGGCGCTGGGCCTGACGCCCTGCCTTGCGCTGGACATGCGTCTGGGGGAGGGCAGCGGATGTCCCCTGCTGTTCCGGGTGCTGGAGGGCGCCTGCGGCGTGATGAAGAACATGGCCACCTTCTCCGAGGCCGCCATTCAGGACGACTATCTGGAGCCCATCCGCTCCGGCGACAGCTTTACGGTGGAAAAATCATGAGAATTTTACTGATCGGCGGCAGCAAGAGTGGCAAAAGCACCGCCGCCCAGCGCCTGTGCCGCCATCTGGCGGCGGGCGCTCCCCTCTACTACTGGGCCACCATGACGCCCCGTGACAGCGAGGATCACCAGCGTGTTCTGCGGCACATTGCCGACCGGGAGGGCTGGGGCTTCCGGACTATCGAGCGCAGCACCGGCCTGACCGCCGCCCTGCCGGACATCGACAGACGCGGCGCGGTGCTGCTGGACAGCGTGACGGCAGCCTTGTCCGAGGCCATGTTCGGCCCGGAATTTGACGCCAACGCCGCGGAGACCGTGACGGCGGAGCTGCTGGCCGTCAGCCGTCACAGCGCCCACTTCGTCTGCGTCTGCGACGACCTGTGGCGGGGCGGCGAGGACTATCAAGACTGGACGGAGGTCTACGTCCGTGGCCTTGCCCAGGTGTGCCGCGCTCTGGCGGCGGAATTTGACGTGGTGTGCGATATGGCGGCGGGCCTGCCCCGTGTGTGGAAGGGAGCGTGGCCCCTGTGAAGGATTGGATCTACGGCTTTTTCATGGCGTGGGGCATGTTTCTGGCCATCCCCTGCCCGCTGAAGCTATGGAACGAGAAGGCCCGCAGCAAAATGATCTGCTGCCTGCCCCTTGTGGGGCTGGTGGTGGGCGGTGTGTGGCTGCTGGCGGCGTATGTGGGGCGGTTTTTGCCCCAGAGCGCGGCAGGCTTGCTGATCGCCGCTGCCCCGTGGCTGGCCACGGGCTTTCTCCATCTGGACGGCTTCATGGACGTGTGCGACGCGGTGCTGAGCCGCCGCGACCTGCCCCGGCGGCAGGAAATTTTGAAGGACTCCCACTGCGGCGCCTTCGCCGTGATCTCCATGGTGCTGCTGGCGCTGAGCCAGTGGAGCTTCGCCATGGCGCGGGAGGAGCTGCCGTTGCTGCCCCTGCTGGTGATCCCGGCGGCCAGTCGTGCCTGCGCGGCGCTGGCGGTGCTGACCCTGCGGCCCATGACCACCAGCCAGTACGCCGCCATGACCGGCCGAAAGACCCCCTATGTGGTCTTTGCTGCCCTTGTGATGGCGGCGGCGATCATCGTGCCGCTGGCGCTGTGGGGCAGCTTCGCCCCCTTGGCGGCGGCCGTGGGCTATTGGCTGGCGGTGTGGTACGCTGACCGGCAGCTGGGCGGCATGTCCGGCGACGTGTCGGGCTTCGCCCTGACGCTGGGCGAGCTGTGGGGCCTTGCGGTATTGACTTTGGTGAGGTGACAAGTATGGAATTGGTGATCGGCGGCGCGTTTCAGGGCAAGCTGACCTGGGCGCTCCGGCATTACGGCCTGACCATGGCCGACGTATGCGATCTGGCGGCGGGCGACCCGGTGCCGGGTAAGAAATGCTACTGGCACTTGGAGGCCCTGACCCGCCGCTGCGATAACGCGGAGCAGTACCTGCCTCTTTTTGAAAACGCGGTGGTCATCACCCGGGAGGTGGGCGGCGGCATCGTCCCCATGGACGGCGCGGAGCGGACGTGGCGTGAGGTGCACGGCACGCTGGTGCAGCGTCTGGCCCGTGAGGCGGCCCATGTGACCCGGATATTATGCGGATTAACGGAGGAATTGAAATGATCTTGACCATGATACGCCACGGCCAGACCGAGGGCAGTCTCCGCGACCTGTATTACGGCGCGGCGGATATCCCAGTGCTGCCGGAGTCTCTGGCGGAGCTGCATGCCCACGCCGCTCAGTACCCCACCGCGCCCCGGTATTTCACCAGCGGTCTGGTGCGGACGGAGCAGACCCTCCATGCCATCTACGGCGACGTGCCCCACACGGCGCTGCCGGGGCTGCGGGAGATGGACTTCGGTGATTTCGAGATGCGCAGCTATGACCAGCTGAAGGACGACCCCGCCTTCCGGCACTGGATCACCGACAGCGAGCATCTCCCCTGCCCTAACGGCGAAAGCGCGCCCCAGACCATGCAGCGCAACCGGAAGGCCATGGAGACGGTACTGGCGGAGGACACCGACGCGGTGTGCGTCGTCCACGGCGGCGTCATCGCCGGGTTCATGATGACGTGGTTCGGCGGCTTGCGGGTGGACTGGTACCGCAAGGCCGGCACCGGCTATCAGGTGACGTTTGAGGGCGGCATGCCCACCCGTTGGGTGCGTGTGCCGGAGGACATATAATGGACATTTCCGCCCTGCTGGGCGTGGAAAGGGGCGTCACCGCTCTCATTGGCGGCGGCGGCAAGACCACGCTTATGTGTACGCTGGCGGAGGAGCTGCGCCGCCGCGGCACGGTGGTGGTCACCACCTCCACCCAAATCCAAAGGCCGGAGCAGTACCCCGTGCTGCTGTCCGGCGGCGCTGCCGCCGTGTCCGCCGCGCTGGCGGCCCATGGTGCGGTGTGCGTGGCCAGCGAAACGGCGGAGGGCAAGCTGACCGCCCCGGCGCTGTCCTTTGAGACGCTGGCGCAGCTGGCGGACTTCGTGCTGGTGGAGGCCGACGGCGCCAAGCGCCTGCCCCTGAAGGCTCACGCCCCTCACGAGCCGGTGATCCCCCCCAACGCCCGCCAGACTATCTATGTGGTGGGAGCCGACGGCTTTGGCCGCCCCATCCGACAGATCTGTCACCGCCCGGAGCGTTACGCCGCCCTGTGCGGCGCGGCGGAAGACGATGTGGTCACCCCCGCGTTGGAAGCGGCGGTGCTCCGCGCCGAGGGCTATGCCGGCGGTTGGGTGTACGTCAATAAGGTGGAAACGCCGCAGGACTGGCGTAATGCGGAAGCGCTGGCGGCCCTTCTCCCCGGCAAGGTCGTAGCGGGGAGCTTGTGGGAGAGGACGTATCGGGTTCTGTAGGGGAGAGACTTGCGGCTTACGCCGTGACGGAGGGGTTGTCGGATAACGGACAATCCCTCAGTCAGCCTTTCGGCTGACAGCCCCCTTTACACAAGGGGGCCTTTAAGGCGCAGTTCGCGGCGGCATGTGGTCATGCCGCCCTACGAAGCATTTCTGTACCGCACCGTAGGGCGGGGTGCCCTCACCCCGCCGCACGGTAGATGCAAAAATTCCCCATACGAAAAAACAGGCCGTTACACGGCCTGTTTTCCCATCTCCGCACAAAAATGCGACAATACCGAACAAAGCGTATTGCGCGAAAAAGAATAACGGTGTAAAATAAAAGACTGAACCACTATGCAAAAAGGAGGGACGCCCATGAGACAGACCATGCCCCGCACCGCAGCCGACCGCCGCGCCGCGCTGTGGATCGCCGTTCTGGCGGCGGCGCTGCTGGCGCTGTTTCTGGTGTCCTTTGTGCTGGGCCGGTACGATGTGCCCATCGGGCAGGTGGTGCGCATCCTGCTGTCCAGAGTCATTCCCCTGACCCGGACATGGACAGGCAACATGGAGATCGCCGTGCTGAACCTGCGGCTGCCCCGCATTCTGCTGGCCTGTCTGGTGGGCTGCTCGCTGTCCGCCGCCGGAACGGCCTATCAGTCGGTGTTCCGCAATCCCATGGCCGCGCCGGACATTCTGGGCGCGTCGTCAGGCGCCTGCTTCGGCGCGGCGCTGGCGATCCTGCTGGGGTTCCAGCGTCTCGGCGTCACGGCGGCGGCCTTTGCCGCCAGCCTTGCCACGGTGGCGCTGGTGTACGTGCTGGCCCGGGGCATCCGGGGCAATCAGGTGGTGAATCTGCTGCTGGCGGGCATCATGATCTCGTCCCTGTTCTCCGCCGGAACCTCCTATATCAAGCTGGTGGCCGACCCCACCAACCAGCTGCCCGCCATCACCTATTGGCTCATGGGCAGTCTCAGCGGCACGCGGATGAAGGACGTGACCTTCGCCCTGCTGCCTATGGCGCTGGGCGCGGTGCCGCTTCTGCTGCTGCGCTGGCGCGTCAATCTGCTGACCCTCAGCGAGGAGGAGGCCCGCTCCATGGGCGTCAACACCACAGCGCTGCGGCTGGTGGTGATCCTGTGCGCCACGGTGCTGACCGCCGCCAGCGTCTCCGTCAGCGGCATGATCGGCTGGGTGGGCCTTGTGATCCCCCATCTCAGCCGCAAGCTGGTGGGCAGTGACTGCCGCCGTCTTCTTCCGGCGTCCATGCTGCTGGGCGCGATCTTTTTGCTGCTGGTGGACAATGTGTCCCGCAACCTGCTGGCGGTGGAGATCCCCATCGGCATCCTGACGGCCTTTATCGGCGCGCCCTTCTTCATCTATCTCATGACCAGAAAGGAGCATGTGCTGTGAGCCTTTCTGTGGAAAACCTGTCCTTCGCCTATGGCGCTGCCCCGGTGCTGCGCGATGTGTCCTTCACGGCGGAAGGGGGGGAGCTGGTGTCCGTCCTGGGCCCCAACGGCGTGGGAAAAACCACCCTTTTCCGGTGCATTTTAGGTACATTAACGCCCCAAATGGGGCACATAAAAATGGACGGTCAGGATCTCGCGACCTTGCCGCCCCGTGAGCGGGCCAGACGCATCGCCTACATCCCCCAGATCCACCCGCCCACCTTCGGCTACACGGTGCTGGACACGGTGCTGATGGGCGCGGCCCGTCAGCTGAACGCCTTCCAGCAGCCGGGCGCGGCCCAGATACGGCAGGCGGACGAGGCGCTGGAGCAGGTGGGCGCGGCCCATCTGCGGGAGCGGAACTTCGCCCATCTCTCCGGCGGCGAGCAGCAGCTGGTGCTGATCGCCCGTGCGCTGGCGCAGAAGGCGGAGGTGCTGATGATGGACGAGCCCACCTCGGCGCTGGACTACGGCAACCAGCTGCGGATATTGCAGATGGTGCGCCGTCTGGCGGCACAGGGCTATACCGTGATCCTCAGCACCCACAACCCCCAGCACGCCCTGACCTTCGCCACCACCCTGCTGGCGCTGCACGGCGGAACCGCCGCCGCGTGGGGCCGCCCGGCCCAGGTACTGACGCCGGAGCTGATGGAAACGCTGTACGGCGTCCGGGCGGAATTTCTGCAAACGGCGTCCGGCCCCGTGCTGGCGCCCTGTGTGGAGGATTGGTAATGTTTCAATGGAATGCGGAAAAGGTTCGCTTTATGGAGGACGCCGCCGCGTGGGGCGATTTCCACGCCCGGTTGGCGGCGGAGCTGGCCCCCTACCTGCCCCGGGACGGCCATGTGTGCGACGCGGGCTGCGGCACGGGGCATCTGGCGCTGGCGCTGGCGCCCTATGTGAAGCAGGTGACGGCGGTGGACGTCAGCGCTCAGGCGCTGGCGCTGTTGGCGGAGAACTGCCGGAAGCGGGGCGCTGCCAACATCGACATTCGCTGCGGTGATATTGCCCGGCTGCCGCCGGAGCAGCCCTATGACGCCATGGTGTTCTGCTTCTTCGGCCATATCGAGGAGATTTTGACCATTTCGGCGGCTCAGTGCCGGGGCACGGTGCTGGCCGTCATGCGCAACGACGGCTGCCACCGGTTTTCCGCCGCTCAGGGCGCCGTCCGCCACGGCGGCTATCCCCGTGGCGCGGCGGAGCTGACGGCACGGGGCATTCCCTTCCACGCGGTGGAGCGGGAGCTGCCCATGGGCCAGCCCTTCCGCACCATAGACGACGCCCGGCGGTTTTTTCAGCTATATCGCCGCCCGGACGATACCACCCCCGTCACTGACGACTTCCTGCGCCAGCGGCTGACGGCTACGGGACGGGAGGATTTCCCTCTCTATCTGCCCCAGAACCGCCGCTTCGGCCTGCTGCGCTGGGAGACATGTGAGATACCAAACCAACGATAAGGAGACGACTGATGAAAAAGACCCAAAGACTGCTGGCCCTGCTGCTGGCGCTGCTGATGACCCTGAGTCTGGCCGCCTGCGGCGGACAGGCCAACACCCCGGCGGAGGACGACAACGCCGCCGATACTCCCGCCGAGACCCGTGTGTTCACCGATTCCACCGGCCGCGAGGTCACTGTGCCCGCCCAGATCGACAAGGTGGCCGTGTCCGGCCCGCTGGCTCAGATCGTACTGTTCGCCCTGTGCCCCGATAAGCTGGTGGGCGTGGCCAATGAGTGGGACGAGAGCGCCCAGCAGTATCTGGACGAGAAGTACTATAATCTGCCCCTGCTGGGCCAGCTGTACGGCGGCAAGGGCGAGCTGAATCTGGAGACGCTGCTCTCCAGCGGCGCGCAGGTGGTCATCGACGTGGGCGAGGCCAAGAGCACCATCGTGGAGGACATGAACGATCTTCAGGAGCAGACCGGCATCCCCTTCCTCCACATCGACGCCAAGCTGGTCTCTATGGACGAGACCTATACCATGCTGGGCGATCTGCTGGGCATGACCGACGAGGCCAGGACGCTGGCCGACTACTGCCGCAGCACCTATGATAAGGCAACCGCCATCGCCGACGGCGCGGAGAAGGCGAACCTGCTGTACATCACCGGTGACACGGGCCTGAACGTCATTGCCCGGGGTTCCTATCACGCCGAGGTCATCGACCTCTTGAGCAACAATCTGGCCGTGGTGGACGAGCCCTCCAGCAAGGGCACCGGCAACGAGGTGGACATGGAGCAGATCCTCAACTGGAACCCCGATGTGATCCTGTTCGCGCCCGGCAGCATCTACGCCACCGTGGGCGAGGACGCCGCATGGCAGAGTATCACCGCCATCCGGAACGGCGCGTATTACGAGGTTCCCATGGGCCCCTATAACTGGATGGGCTTTCCTCCCTCCGTGCAGCGGCTGCTGGGCATGCTGTGGATGGCCAAGGTGCTGTATCCCGACGCCGCCGACTACGACCTGTACACCGAAGTGGCCAACTACTTCCAGCTGTTCTATCACTGCGACCTGACCCAGGAGCAGTATAACGCGCTGGTGGCGAATTCTTTAGGAAAATAAAGGAGGATTCCGTGCCTCCGGGCACGGGTCACTTTTGGCCGCTGTCCCAAAAGTGACCAAAAGGACAGCTTGAAACCCAGGTTTCAAGACTTCCTGCACGCTATACCCGGCTTTTAATTTGATTTCGTTTACCGCGCGTTCACAGGATACGGATGTTAACGCCTTGTGTGACGTATCGACTTCCTTTTTGCACCGCTGCCGCTGATTATTGCGACGGTAGAACTATGTTTGTTGTTCGCTATGAGTATTAGCAGCAGCGGCGTCGGGGCGTTAAGAAAACATGCCGGTGTCGACACGTTAAGAAAATATGCCAGTGGCATATTTTTAGTGTCGATCTCGGCGGCTATGCCGCTGTAGCATCTATCTTGGTTTGCACCGCACCATCTTTTAGCCTCCGATCTCGGCGGCTATATCCTGTTGCGGTGCCCAAAATTTCGCTGCGGCATTTGAGCCGCCGAAATTTTGACCGCTGCCACTCGTTCGCCGTGCTTTATCTGCCACCGGCAGCGCACGGCTCACTCCCCGCCGTAGCATCCATCTTGAATTTGAAAGCACTCTCTTACGTCGTCAGGGCCGAAAGAGGCATCGGCCCCTACAGCCAATCACTAAAAACGCTATATGGGCCGATGTAGGATTGATCCGTCCCCTCATACCCCACCCCCGAAAGGAGCACCCCATGAACAACATTTTCACCACCCTGCTCTATCAAATGGAAAAGCACCATGATACGGTGCTGTGCACCATCATTGCCGACAACGGCTCCACTCCCCGCGGGAGAGGCGCCCAGATGCTGGTGGGTCAGGCGGGCCTGCTGTGTGGCACCATCGGCGGCGGCGCGGTAGAGGGTCAGACCATTGAACTGGGCAAAAAGCTTTTGCAGGAGCGCCGCAGCGCCGTCCACGAGTACCGGCTCCACCGGAACAAGGTGGAGGATATCGGCATGGTCTGCGGCGGCGATGTGACGGTGCACCTGCAATTCATCGCCGCCGACGACCCCGTGTGGAAAACGCTGGCGGGCGACGTGCTGCGCCGCGTAGCACTGCGGCAGCCGGGCTGGCTGACGCTGGCGCTGGACGGCGGTGCGCCTGCGGTGCAGGACACCGCAGAATGCGACGACGCTCACTTTACCCACCCGCTGCCCATCGGCGAGCGGGCCATCCTGTTCGGCGCGGGCCATTGCTCCGTGGCGCTGTGCCCGCTGCTGACCACCGTGGGCTTCCGCGTCACGGTGGTGGACAACCGCCCGGAGCTGGCCACCAGGGAGCGCTTCCCCGCCGCCGACGCGGTGCTGTGCTGCGATCTGGCCCACATCAGCGACGCCGTGACCATCGGCGATGACGATTACGTGGTCATCATGACCAACGGCCACCGCCACGACTTCGTGGTGGAGGAGCAGGTGCTGCGGGGCCAGTACGCCTACATCGGCGTCATCGGCTCCCGCACCAAGACCGCCAGCGTCAATGCGCTGCTGCGGCAGGCCGGTATCAGCGAGGAGGCCATTGCCGCCGTCCACACCCCCATCGGCACCGCCATCAAGGCGGTGACGCCGGAGGAGATCGCCGTGTCCATCGCCGGTGAGATGATCTGTGTGCGGGCCACCCGCCGGGAGGACGCCGGAATAAAACTCCACGGCTGCCCCATGCACTGAGGGCGCGGACATGACGAAGCATCTGTTTTTGACCGGGCGCAAGGGGGTGGGCAAGTCCACCCTGATCCGCGGCCTGCTGGCGGCGGAGAGCGCCCCCCTGGGCGGCTTTTTCACCGTGAAGCATCAGGGCGGTGTCTATCTGCTGCCTGCCGCCGGTGAGCGGGCGTTCGCCCCGGAAAACCTTCTGTTCCGCTGCGGTCACGGCGGCGATCCCCGCCGCTTTGACGATCTGGGCTGCGCCGCGCTGGCCGATACCGCCGGGTGCGGCCTGCTGGTGATGGACGAGCTGGGCCCTCACGAGGCCGAGGCCGTCCGGTTTCAGGCGGCGGTGTTCCGTGCGCTGGACGGGGATATCCCCATCCTCGGCGTTTTGCAGCAGGCGGAAAGTGAATTCCTTGACCGCATCGCCCGGCACCCGCAGGTCACGGTACTGACCGTCACGGAGGAAAACCGCGACGCCCTGCTGCCGGAGCTGCTCCGCTGGTGGAAGAATAAGTAAAAAGAGAGCCGCAAGGCTCTCTTTTTGTGGGTGGTAGACGCAGTGGGTACGATAAACCGTTGTAGGGGCCGACGACTCTGCCCGCCCTGACACCCCGCACGATACATGCTTATTTCTCTTTTTTACTGATCGCCTCCATGGCCAATTCGCCTGCCAGACGGAAAAGTGCGTCCTCAATGGTTTTTTCGGGCGTTTTTCCCACATTGTTCCCAATCTTCCGGTAAAAATCATACAGAAAATCATCAATGGTGATCGTCAGCTGCTTCATCTGCGTTCCCTCCTTGCTGGTCTGCTCAGTATATCACAGTTCTACCCGATAGTACAGCTACATGGACTAATTTTTTGCAAAAACTCCATATAATGACCGTACAGCGACAGGGACGGTGATGGAGTATGAAGCTGAATGAAGCGGTCAGCCGGCGGCTGACAGAGCTGCTGGCGGAGAAGAATATGACGCAGTATCAGCTGTTCCTGAAAAGCGGCGTGCCCAAGTCTACCATCGGCAATGTGGTCAACTGCGCCTACGATTCGGTCAAGCTGCGGGTGCTGCATGAGCTGTGTCAGGGACTGTCCATCGACCTGAATGAATTTTTTGATTCGCCCCTGTTCCGGGAGGAGAATCTGGAACCGTGAATAGAAAAAAAGACCGCCGGGCGGTCTTTTTTTGTTGGGCGGTGGACGCAGTGGGTACGATAAACCGTTGTAGGGGCGCGATCGACACTAAAAACATGCCACCGGCATGTTTTTAGTGTCGATCGCGGCGGCTATATCCTGTTGCGGTGCCCAAAATTTCGCTGCGGCATTTGAGCCACCGAAATTTTGACCGCTGCCACTCGTTCGCCGTGCTTCATCTGTCACTGGCAGCGCACGGCTCTCTCCCCGCCGCAGCATCCATCTTGGTTTTGAAGGCACTATCTTACATCGAAAGGGAGGGGCAGAGCCCCTCCCCTACGGAGTTTTGCTTTTATTCCGCCTCATTCTCCGCCAGATACCGGGCCACGAAGATGCCGCTGGCGCTGGCGTGGGACAGGGAGTGGGTGACGCCGCTGCCGTCGCCGATGACGAACAGACCCTTGTGGGGCGTTTCCAGATGCTCGTCCAGCGCCACCTCCATGTTGTAGAACTTCACCTCCACGCCGTACAGCAGCGTGTCGTCGCTGGCGGTGCCGGGGGCGATCTTGTCCAGGGCGTAGATCATCTCGATGATGCCGTCCAAAATGCGCTTGGGCATCACCAGGCTCAAATCGCCGGGGGTGGCCGCCAGAGTGGGGGTCATGAAGCCCTTCTCGATCCGCTTGGGGGTGGAGCGCTGGCCCCGGATCAGGTCGCCGAACCGCTGGACGATGACGCCGCCGCCCAGCATATTGCTGAGCCGGGCGATGCTCTCGCCATAGCCGTTGCTGTCCCGGAACGGCTCGGTAAAGTGCTTGGACACCAGCAGGGCGAAGTTGGTGTTCTCCGTGTGCAGGGCCGGATCCTCATAGCTGTGGCCGTTGACGGTGACGATGCCGTTGGTGTTCTCGTTGACCACCGCGCCCTTGGGGTTCATGCAGAAGGTGCGCACCTTGTCCTGATACTTCTCGGTCTTATAGACGATCTTGCTCTCGTACAGCTCGTCGGTGATAGGAGCAAACACCTCGGCGGGCAGCTCCACCCGGACGCCGATATCCACGCGGTTGGACTTGGTGGGGATGTTCAGATTCTGACACACCGTCTCCATCCACTTGCTGCCGCTGCGGCCCACGGAGATGATGCACTTGCGGCCCCGGAAAGCGCCCTTGTCGGTCTCGGCCTCGTACAGACCGTCATCGGTGATGGTCAGCGCCTTCACCGGAGACAGGAAGTGGAATTCCACCTTGTCCTTCAGCTGGGCGTAGAGGTTTTCCAGCACCTTATAGTTGATGTCCGTGCCCAGATGGCGGACGGAAGCGTCCAGCAGGTGCAGGTTGTTCTGCAAACACAGCCGCTTGAAGCCGCTGTCGGCGGTGGAGTACAGCCTGGTGCCGGCGCCGCCGTTTGCCATGTTGATGTCGTCCACATAACGCATCAGATCCATGGCCTGCTGCTTGCCGATATACTCGTACAGCGTGCCGCCGAAGGCGTTGGTGAGATTATACTTGCCGTCGGAGAACGCGCCGGCGCCGCCGAAGCCGTTCATGATGGCGCAGGTCTTGCAGTGGATGCAGGACTTCACCTTCACGCCGTCGATGGGGCAGTGGCGCTTTTCCAGCGGATTGCCCGCCTCCAGCACGGCCACCTTCCACTCCGGCTTGCGCTGCACCAGCTCATAGGCGGAGAAAATGCCGCCGGGGCCTGCGCCGATGATGATCACGTCGTATTGGTTCATGAGAAAAGCCTCCTCTCGTCACTCGCGCCGCCGTTAGCGGCAGATATAGCAATACCAGCCCTCGCTGGTGCAGGATTCCACAATGCTCCATCCGGCGGCCACCAGCGCGGCGGCCACCTCGTCGGCCCGGTCGTCGATGATGCCGGAGGTCAGGAACCAGCCGTCCTCCTTCAGGAAGTGCCGCACCTGCGGCGCCAGCGAAATGATCACGTCCGCCACGATGTTGGCCACCACCACATCATAGCCTGTGCCGATGGCATCGCGCAGCGGGCCTTCCTTGGTGGCGTCGCCCTGCCGCACCGTCAGGCGGTCTTTGCCGATGCCGTTCAGTGCGGCGTTTTCATAGGCCACGTCGACGCACTTCTCGTCAATGTCGCAGGCAAAGGCGCTTTTTGCGCCCAGCCGCAGTGCGGCGATGGACAGAATGCCGCTGCCGCAGCCCAAGTCCAGCACCCGTTCGCCGCCGTGGATGCGGCTCTCCAGCGCCGTCAGGCACAACCGGGTGGTGGCGTGGCTGCCGGTGCCGAAGGTCAGCCCCGGATTCAGCGTCAGCGTCACGCGGCCCTTGGGGTCGGCCTGCTCCCACGCGGGGATCACCAGCAGCCGTTCACCGATCTCCATGGGCTTATAGAACTGCTTCCAGTTGTTCTCCCAGTCCTCGTCCTTCACGTTCTCCATGGTCAACAGCAGCGGCGCGTACTCGGGGTGCTTCTGCTTCATGGCGTGCATGGCCATGCGGATGGCGGCGATGGCGCCGTACCCCGCCGGGGAGCTCTCCACATAGAACGTCACCCGGCAGAGGTTTTCCTTCTCCTTCACCAGATCCTCGTCCACATAGTCCCAATAGGCCTGATTGTGGGCCATAAAATCCTGAAAATCCCGCTGATCGTCGATGATCACGCCGGTAACGCCCTGCTCGGTCAGCATTTCCGTCACCGGGTCGATCCCGGCGGGAGAGGTGTCGATCTTCAATTCCAGCCAGTCCATAGCTCCTCACTTTCCCACGCAGAACCGGGAAAAAATGGTGTCCACCAGATCCTCCCGGATGTGTTTTCCGTTCAATTCGCCCAGTGCCTCCAGCGCACCCTCCGCGTCCGTCAGCACCACGTCCGGCGTCATGCCGAATTGCAGCGAGGCGTGGGCGTTCTTCACGCAGCTCAGCGCCCGGCGCACCGCGTCCGCCTGCCGGGCGTTGGTCAGCAGCTCGCCCTGAGGCTCCGCCCCGGTGGGGTACAGCGCCCCGATGGCCTCGCACAGCGCCGCCATGCCTGCGCCGGTCTTGGCGGACACGGCCAGCACGCTGCCGAACCGCTTTTCCAGCGCCGCCTTGTCCAGCACACAGGGCAGGTCGCTCTTGTTCACCACCACCAGCCGGTGGGGCGCGCTTTCTGCCACGGCCATGGCCTCCTCGTCCTGCGCATCCAGCGGCACAGAGCCGTCCAGCAGCAGCAGCGCCAGGGATGCCCGCTGTGCCGCCTTGCGGCTGCGCTCCACGCCCAGCCGCTCCACGGCGTCGCCCGTCTCCCGGATGCCTGCCGTGTCGGTGAGCCGCAGCAGCACGTGACCCAGCAGCAGCGATTCCTCCACCGTGTCACGGGTGGTGCCCGCCACGTCGGTGACGATGGCCCGGTCATAGCCCACCAGCGCGTTCAGCAGCGACGATTTGCCCACGTTGGGCTTTCCCAGCAGCACCGTGGGCACGCCGTTTTTCAGCACCTGTCCGCGGGAATAGGTGTCCAGCAGCGCCGCCAGAGAAGCCTCGCTCCGTCCCAGCGCGTCCAGCAGCTGCGTCCGGTTCAGATCTTCGATATCCTCGTCGGGGTAGTCCACGATGGCGTAAAACCGGCTGGTCACGTCCATCAGCGTGTCGTACACCGCCTGCACGGTGCGGCTCAGCGCGCCGTCCAGCTGTCCGGCGGCGTTGCGGGCGGCCTGCGCCGTCTCCGCGTCGATCACGTCCACCACGGCCTCCGCCTGCATCAGATCCATCCGGCCGTTGAGAAAGGCCCGCTGGGTGAACTCGCCGCCCTTTGCCTGCCGGGCTCCGTGGTTCAGCAGCAGCTTCAGCCCCTCCGTCAGCACCACGGGGGAGCCGTGGCAGTGGAGCTCGGCGCAGTCCTCGCCGGTGTAGCTGTCGGGGCCGGGGAACAGCACGCACAGGGCGCTGTCCAGCACCCGTCCCTCGCCGTCCAGCACCCGGCCCAGCACCATGGTGCGGGGCGTCTGCTGAGACATGGGCCTGCCGTTCAGGGGGAAAAATACAGCGTCCAGCACGGCCTTCGTGTCCGGGCCGCTGAGCCGCAGAATGCCGATGGCGCTGGGCGACAGCGCCGTGGCGATGGCGGCAATGGTATCTGACATGGAGATGACCTCCCTTTGCGCATAATCTTACAAATAGCAGTATAGCACAAGCCGAGACAAAAGAAAAGCAGAGGTTTCAAGTAGTAGGTATAAGTAAAAGCGAACCGTTGCGGTTCGCTTCACGCTGTTGCAAGAGATGTCATTCCGAACCGGTGACCGAAGTCACTGGCGTAGGAATCCGTTTTTGGCCCCCTTGTGTAAAGGGGGCTGTCACCGCAGGTGACTGAGGGATTGTTGCGCCATCGGACAATCCCTCCGGCGCTTCGCGCCACCTCCCTTTACACAAGGGAGGCTTTGGAAACGGATTGTCACGTCGGGCTTATGCCCTCCTCGCAATGACAGGTTTTTATTCTTCTTCCGTCTCCACATACATATCCTCGCAGTCCTGCAAAGCCGCCGCCAGCATGGCTTTTGTCAGGAACACCTGCTGCTCCGCATTTCGCCGGGAATCCAGAATATCCAGCGCCCGTTCTACCTCGTCCGCCAGACGCAGATACATGCTTCGATAATCGGCCACGTTCGTCACCTCCTTATTTGATAACATAAATGCTATCAAATAAGGAGATAATAACACATATGCTATAAGCTGTCAACAAAAGGGGGCTTATCGCATGATACAGCGGATGATCGATGTTCGGATTGACCACGACGAGAGCCAGCGGGAATTAGCGGCGGCCATTGGCTACCATCAGGTGCAGATCGCCCGTTACGAGACGGGCCAGAATACGCCGCCCATCGCCTATCTGGTGAAATTCTGCCAGCATTACCACGTCAGCGCCGACTACATTCTGGGGCTGCCCCGTGACGGCCAGTGGCCGAGGGAGTAATGTATCCACCACAAAAGCTTCGCAGAATTCGCCGCCCGCCATGGCGGCGAACAAATTGGATCATTTTTTGCCGCGTCGGTGCGTTAAGAAAATATGCCGGTGGCATATTTTTAGCATCCGATCTCGGCGGCTATGCCGCCGTAGCATCCGTCTTGAAATTTATTGCACCCTAGAAGAAAAGCGCGGGTTGAAGCGATTCTTATTTTGCCCCAAAAGGGCTATGCCCTTTTGGGGCAAAAGTTAAAGAAAACCCCGGACGACTGTCCGGGGTTTTCTTTACAGGGATGCAGGAACAAAGAGAGAAAATAAGAAAGGAAAGTAGAGAGAAAACAAAAATAAGTTGGCGGAACTTACTCATTTGCAACAAGTCAATGAAGCGGAGGGGCGCTTCCCTTGTTGTGCTATAACCATATCACAGAATTTCGTTCTTGTAAAACGGATAAAAACCCCATATAATATAAGCGAGATTTATATTTTAAGGGGAGGCCCCGCCATGAACAACACGGATATGGAGACCTTCTGGGCGGTGCTGGAGCACGGCACGCTGACCGCCGCCGCGGAAGCGCTGTTCATCACCCAGCCCACGCTGACCAACCGCATCCAGTCGCTGGAGGCGGAGGTGGGCGCGCAGCTTTTCCACCGGGGCAAGGGCATCCGCCACATCGAGCTGACCGAGGCGGGACAGCGGTTCCTGCCGCTGGCCTACCGCTGGCAGACGCTGCTGGACGAGACAAAGGGCGTGGCGGAGACGGCCACACGGGAATATCTGCGGATTGGCGCGGTGTTTTCCACCAACCAGTACATTCTTCCGGTGGCGTACCGCCGCTTTCTCCACCGGAAGCTGCCGGTGGCCCTGTGGGTGCAGACCCTGCGTGGCGCAGGCTACGATGGCGCCCAGACGGTGGCCCGCCGTGAGCTGGAGATGGCCCTGATGGACGGCGACAGCTTCTTTCACCCCCAGCTGGACATTACCCCTCTGTGCAGCGAGGAGACCATGGTGGCCTGCTCGCCGGACAGCCCCTACGGCGACGTGGTGTCGCCCCGTGATCTGGATCCTGCCAGCGAGATCGTGGTGTCGTGGCGGAAAAGCGTGCAGGACTGGCGGGATCACTGGTTCGGCCTGACCACCGCGCCGCTGCTGTACGCCGACTCCATGCAGGTGGTGAACACCTTCCTGGGCAGCGAAATGATGTGGGCCATCGTGCCTGCCGCCGCGGCCCGCGCGCTGGAGAAGGAGGGCCGGGCAAAGATCTGCCGCCTGACCGATCCGCCCCCTGACCGGGTGTCCTATCTGGTCACGCGGCGCGGCGAGGCGCTCAGCGACGCGGCGCAGCTGCTGCTGGAGGATATCCGCACGGAGATACGGCACATTCCCGGCATCCAGCTATTTATATAAGGAGAGCGCCTGCGGAGAGATCTCCGCGGGCGCTTTATTTCGTCTGCGCGGCGGGGTGAGGGCATGCTGCCCTACGTACGGTTACTGCATCTTTTCGTAGGGGCCGACGACTCTGTCGGCCCTAACGTTGACGGTACAATTACTTGCGGGCGGACAGGGTCGTCCGCCCCTACAAATGAACGCCCGACCGTCACCCCCACCCGTCACGACGGCCGGACAGCTCGCTGCTTGGGGATGCGGATGGTCAGCAGGATCTCGCTGTCGGTGTCCCGGCGGCCCAGATCGGCGTCCACGCCGCACTGGCGTATCATTTGCAGGCTGCGGTCGATGCTGTTGAGGAACAGCCGCACGTCCTTGATGATGTAGGTGGGGCGGCTCTGGGGCGGCGTGACCTGTGCCTGCGCCAGCAGCCGCTCAATGTAGCTCTCCGTCTGGGCCACGTTCAAACTGCGCCCGACGATCACCGCCAGCGCCGCCAGCTGCTCTGCCTCGCCGCTGAGCCGCAGCAGAGCGCGGGCGTGGCGCTCGGTCAGGTGGGCCTGCCGCAGACCGTCCCGCACCGGCTCGCTGAGCCGCAGCAGCCGCAGCTTGTTGGCCACGGCGGACTGGGATTTGCCCAGCTTCTCCGCCGCCTGCTCCTGACTCAGCCCGTACCGGCTGATGAGCCGGGCGATGGCGGCGGCCTCCTCGAAGCAGTCCAGATCGCGCCGCTGCAAATTTTCGATCAGCGCCAGCATTCCCGCGTCCTGCTCGTCCACCTGCGCCACAAGGCACGGCACCTCCCGCAGACCGGCCATCCGGGCGGCCCGCATACGGCGCTCGCCCGCCACCAGCTGATAGCCGCCCGGCGTCCGCCGGACGGTCAGCGGCTGCAAAATGCCATAGGCGCGGATGCTGTCCGCCAGCTCCCGCAGAGCCGCCTCGTCGAAGCTGCGGCGGGGCTGCTGGGGATTGGGGGACAGCTGCGCCAGGGAAATGTACTGGACGCGGGAGGACAGAAAATCACTTTTCCGGCGGCTTTTCATGGCAGTTCACTCCTTTTTCACCATTGTACGGCATAAAAGGTGCGGAACGCGGCGATTTGCGTCGGAGGGCCGGAATTTTTTGCGCGGCGGATAATATCGCGCCGTCCGATAAACGTTCGGTGGTCGGTAGTGGGTTGTAGGGGCGACCCTTGCGGTCGCCCGAAATGACGGTTGTATCGTGCGGGCATCCCATGCCTCTCCCAAAGGGAGAGCCAAGAGCCTGTCCCTCGTTACATCGCGTGTTGGCACGAAAAAAAGACGGCCCTCTGGCCGTCTTTTGCTCAGTCATTCACATCGTAGAAGATCCGCTCGCCCTCCTCGGCCAGACCCAGCAGGTCGCGGGCCAGCGCCTTGATAAAGCTCTCGTCATCCTTCTTGGCAAGGTCGGAGCGCAAGGCGTCGTTCTCCTGCTGCTGCTGCGTCAGCTGCTGGGACAGGACGGATTCCTCCTGCTGGGCGGTTTTCAGCTGGCCGTAGACCCGCACGATCTGCACGCCCAGCGTCACCACCAGCACGGCCACCACCAGCATCAGCAGGGTGCTGGTGCGCTTCTTTGTTTTCTTGTGGGTCGTCGCTCTGGCCATGGCCCGGCCTCCCTTCTGCCGCGGCGGCTTTTCCTGTGTGGAACGGGACTTCCACTCATCCACTCTCATTGTAACGCACTTCTGCCAAAAAGAAAAGTACTTTTTGACAGCGGCGGCACATTTTTTTATCAGCCGTCCCAAAAGGGCGAAGGGCGACCACAGCAGCCGCCCCGTTTCCACCAGCGCCGTCACCCAGAAGTCCCACACAGGCCGCAGCAGCGGCGACAGCAGGCAGAACCACACTACGCCGCCCAGCAGCATCCCCGTCACCATGTACAGCCGCAGCTCGCCCTCCCCCACCACCAGCGCCAGCCACAGCAGTCCCGCGCCCAGCAGCGCCGCGAACACCCCGTCCAGCAGGTGGGTCAGCCGCCTGTCCCGGCGATCCAGCAGCCGGGCCGAGCGCAGCACGTCGTACACCAGACCGGCCGCCCCGCCCAGCGCCGCCGCCGCGCCTAACTGCTGTAACTGCGCCGCCACATAGTTTTCCATCAGGCAAACAGGCGGCTGAACAGACCGCTGCGGCTGGGCTGCTCCTCCTCGTAATTCACGCCGTCGATGCGGCCGTCCACGTGCAGCTCGCCGCCGTCCAGACTCAGCTTGCCGATGTGCAGACCCTCGCCGGTGACTACCAGCGTTCCGGCGCAGGTGGACATGACGATGCAGTTCTCGTCAAACCGCTCCACGTCCTCCACCCCGGCCACCGTCAGCTTTTCCCGGCCCTCCATGGTCAGCCGGTGATACATGGCGCCGCCGTCGTTCCGATCATATGCCAAAGAAAACACCCTCCCTACAAAGCGTTACTGCATTGTATGAGAGGGTGCGGAAAATTATAACGTTGTTTCCCGGTACATGGCGGCGGCATCGGCCTTGCCCACGTTGTCGGCCACCGACAGCACCTCCACCGACAAGGCCTTCTGGCCGAAGCGGATGGTGATCACGTCGCCCACCTTCACATCGTAGGAGGCGCGGGCCACCCGCCCGTTGACGGTGACGCGCTCGTTGTCGCAGGCCTCGTTGGCCACGGTGCGCCGCTTGATCAGGCGGCTGACCTTCAGGTATTTGTCCAGTCTCATGGTGTGTCCTCCTTGGGGGTAAAAAGAAAAGCGGCGAAGCCGCTTTTCCTATTGGCAACAAAATCGCAGATTTTGTGCAGCTTTTACTTGATGGCGTCCTTCAGCGCCTTGCCGGCCTTGAAGGTGGGAACCTTGGAAGCAGCGATGGTGACGGGCTCCTTGGTGCGGGGATTCAGGCCGGTACGCTCGGCGCGGTGCTTCACCTCAAAAGAGCCAAAGCCCACCAGCTGCACCTTCTCCTCGGTCTTCAGACCCTCGGTGATAGCGGACAGAGTGGCGTTGACAGCAGCCTCGGCAGCCTTCTTGGACAGACCGGCCTTCTCGGCGACGGCATTGATCAGTTCGGTTTTATTCATGGGTAGTTCCTCCTAAATTTTTTTCGTTGGTAAAGATATGAACCCTACATCCTAAAACGAAGCATGTCGCATTAAGAACAAATGAAAGGCCCTAACGCAGAGGGCAATAGAAAATTTACCATATTTGCGGTGTTATTGCAACCCCTTTTCCACAGAAAGAGCAAAAAAATCACCGCAGACCCAGCCTCTTTGCCCACTTTTGCCCATTTTTGAAGTGACTCAGGTCGTCGGCTGTCACCGCGCCCAGCGCCAGCGCCATCACCGCGTAGACCGCTGCGGCGGCGGCAATGGCGGCGGCCACTGCCAGATTCTGGGAAACATAGCGGCCCAGCAGCGTGAACGCCGAGGGGGCCGCCAGCGCCATCACCGCCGTGCACAGGGCCGGACGCCACAGGCAGCGGAAGAAGTCCACCTGCCCACGGGTGCAGCGGTGGACGGCGATCATGTTCAGCACCACGATCAGGGCGTAGCTGTACAGCGTGCCTACCGGCGCGCCGCGAATGCCCATGTCCGGATTGCCCACCATCAGGTAGTTGGTGACGATCTTCAGCGCGCCGCCTGCCAGCAGCGTCCAGATGGGGATATTCTCCCGGCCGTTGGCCTGTAAAATGCCGTTGGTGGCCACCATCAGGCACACGAAGACGCTGGCGATGCCCAGCACCGTCAGGTGATAGGCGGCGGCTTGCGCCGTTTCCGGCACGGCGGGGTACAGCAGCTGTAGGATCGGCCCTGCCAGCACGCTGAGCCCCACCCCCATAGGCAGCGCCAGCAGCGCCGTGATCCGCAGGGCGGAGGCGGTCAGCCGTGCCGCCGCCGCGTCATCGTGCCGTGTCCGGGCCTGAGAGATGGCGGGGATCAGCGACACCGTCAGCGGATAGATGAACGACGGCGGCAGCACGAACAGCGTCATGCCGAAGGTGTACTGGCCGTACAGCTCCGCGGCGGCCTCTGCCGACAGGCCCAGCCGGGCTTGCAGGGTGCCCAGCACCAGCGACTGATCCAGCAGCGTCATCAGGCTCATGGCGCCGCCCGCCACCGTGATGGGCACGCCGATCCTCAGCAGCTGCCCCAGCGTGTCCCCTACCGGCTCCAGCGGCCCGCCGCTCTCTCTGGGACAGCGGCGCAGCGCCCACAGAAGGAACAGCAAGCCCAGCGCCGTGCCGCAGGTAACGCCCGCGATGGCTCCGGCAGCGCCGGTCTCCGGGGCAGCTCCCTTGCGCAGCAGAAAGGCGCACAGCCCCAGCCCCACCAGCAACTTGCAGGCGGATTCGATGATCTGGCTGACGGCGGTGGGGGTCATGTTTCCCAGCCCCTGGGTATAGCCCCGGATGGCGGAGGTGAGACACACGCACAGCACCGACGGCGCCAGCACCCGGATCGCCGCCGCCGCCATGGGGTCGTGGAGCGCCCCGGCCATGGTCTGGGGCAGCAGAAACATCAGCGCCGAAAACACCAGTCCCACGACGCCCAGCAGCGCCAGCGCGCAGCGAAAGACGCGCCGGGCCTGACTGTGGCGGCCCATGGCCTCCGCCTGTGCCACCAGCCGCGAGGCCGCCAGCGGCAGCCCCGCCGTGGACAGCATCAGCAGCAGGTTATAGACGTTGTAGGCGGCGTAGAAGTGGGCCATGCCCTGACTGTCCAGCAGGTTGCCCAGTGGGATCTTGTACAGCGCCCCCAACACCTTGGTGACGGCCACAGCGCCGGCCAGAATGGCCGCGCCGCTCAAAAAACTCTGTCTGCGCGGCAATCCGCCACCTCCTTGCTTTGGGTAATGATAGGATATGCCAAGGCCCCCTTGTGTAAAGGGGGCTGTCGAGCGGAGCGAGACTGGGGGATTGTTAATTCCCGGACAACCCCTCCGTCAACGCTTCGCGTTGCCACCTCCCCTTACACAGGGGAGGCTTTGGAAGGGAACCCCTATTCCCCCAAATTCTCCAGCATCTCCCGGTGGAAGGCGGCGAACTTTTCCAGATCCGCCGCCACCTGCTCCTGCCGCTGGATGTACTCGGTGGGGTACTTGGGGTGGAAAACCCGGTCGATCCGGTCGTCCCGGCGGATATCCACCATTTTGGTGGAGCCGCCCGCGCCCAGCGACAGGATGCTGTGCAGCTCCTCCATGATGTAGATATTATATAGTCCCTCCGCGCCGGATATGCACCAGCCCACGTTCTCAAAGCTGCCGGACATGTACTTCTGGCGATAGAGATAGTAGGGGGCGAACCCGGCGGCGCGCAGGGTGGGGTCAGCGTAGTCCAGCATTTCCGCCACGGCCTCAGCCGAGGGGATGGGGCTGCCCTCCAGCGTCAAGCGGCTGCCCTTTTTCAGCGCCAGCGTGTGGACGGTGATGTTGTCCGCCCCGCTTTTGATGCACTGATCCAGCGTTTTCCGGAAGCCCTCCGGCGTGTCGGCGGGCAGTCCGGCGATCAGATCCATGTTCACATGGGGAAACCCCATGGACGTGGCCAGCTCCATGGCGGCCAGAATGTCCGTCGCCGAGTGTCGGCGGCCGATGGCCCGCAGCACGTTGTCGTCCAGCGACTGGGGATTGACGCTGATGCGGTCGGCCCCGTGGTCGAGGAGCACCTGTAATTTCTCCCGGTCGATGGTGTCGGGGCGGCCCGCCTCGATGCAGTACTCCACCACGCCGCTGAGGTCAAAGCTACGGTTCAGGTGGGTCAGCAGATGATCCATCTGCCTGGCGGACAGTGTGGTGGGCGTGCCGCCGCCCATGTAGAAGGACTTGATGCGCAGTCCGGTATCCTGCACCATCCGGGCCGCCAGTGTGATCTCCCGCTCCAGCGCTTCCAGATACGGCTCCATCAGCTTGAAGGAGCGCTCCACCGCCTGGGACACAAAGCTGCAATAGGCGCATCGTGTGGGGCAGAAGGGGATGCCGATATACAGGGAGATGTCGTTGGGCTGGAGAGCCTCCTTGGCGGTGATGCCCGCCTGTGCCGCCTCGATACACATGCGGCGGCGGGGCGCAGATACCTGATAGGTGCGCTCCAGCTCACGGTCGGCCTGCCGGGGCGTCATGCCGCCGCGCAGCAGCCGTGCCGCCAGCTTGGCGGGCCGCACGCCCGTCAGGCTGCCCCACGCGGGGACGCGGCCCATGATCTCCACCGCCGCCTTGAAAAAGCTCATTTTCAGCGCCCGCTGCCGCAGTCCCTCCTGCTGATAGGGGGTCAGCGCGGGATCGATGCGCACGCGGGAAAGACCGCGGCCCTCCCGTCCCTGATAGCGGATGCGGGTGGTCGCGGTGGTGTAGGTGCTTCCCTCGGATAATTTGACCCAGGCGCAGTTTTCCTCCGCCGCGTCCGGGTCGTACACCGGACGCTCGGTGGGGAAAAAGGCCAACAGATCCTGTTCGATAGCGTAGCGGTCGTTGTGACCGGTAAAGATCAGCTTCATGCGTTCATGCCCTGCTTCATATAGGGATTGTACTTCCGCTCATAGTCCATGTCGGTGGCGGAGTCGTGGCCGGGATAGACGGTGTACTGCCCCTCCAGCCGGCCCAGCCGGCCCAGCGACCGCAGCATGGCCCGGTAGTCGCCGCCGGGGAAGTCGCACCGGCCGCAGTTGCCCCGGAACAGCGTGTCTCCGGCGAAGATCACGCTCTGGCCCTCCACCAGCAGGCACACGGAGCCCTGAGAGTGGCCGGGGGTCTCCAGCACGTCCAGCGTCAGGCCGCCCACCGTCAGCTTGTCGCCCTCCTTGTAGTACCGCTGGTTCTTCTCGCCCAGCCGGGGGAACCGCAGCTCGCCGCCTGCACCGTCCACGGCGTCGGCGCGATGGATATACACCGGCAGCTCCGGCCATTTTTCCAGCAGACCCGCCACGCCGGTGTAGTGGTCAAAGTGGCCGTGGGTCAGCAGGATCATGGTGGGGGTGCAGCCGGAGGAGGCGATCATGGCGGCGATCCGTTCCGGCTCGTCGCCGGGGTCGATGACGGCACAGACCTTGGCCTCCTCGTCGCAGAGGATGTAGCAGTTGGTCATGATGGGGCCCACCATCAGAGACAGTACCTTCATGCAAGCGCCCTCCTCTTACAGCTGGTCGGTGTCCACCACCAGCGTCAGCGGGCCGTCGTTCAGGCTGTCCACCTGCATGTAGGCGCCGAACTCGCCGGTCTCGGTGTGGAAGCCCTTGGCGCGGCACAGCTCCACGAACTTCTCGTACAGGGGGATGGCCACATCAGGCCGCGCGGCGGCCAAAAATTCGGGGCGGCGGCCCTTCTTGCAGTTGCCATACAGGGTGAACTGGGAAACCACCAGCAGCTCGCCCTTCACCTCGTCAAGGCCCCGGTTCATCTTGCCGTTTTCGTCCTCGAAGATGCGAAGGCCCGTCAGCTTGTCCGCCAGCTTGACGGCCTGGGCCTCGGTGTCCTCATGGGTGATGCCCAGTAGGATCAGGAAGCCCTCGCCGATCTGGCCATGTACTTTTCCGTCGATGGTGACGGAGGCGTGCTTCACGCGGGTCAATACAGCGCGCATAATTTGTTCTCCTTTATACAGATAGTATTCAATCGATGCGGGGGGGAAAAATGCCGATATGCGAATAAGGTACAAAAATCAGTTGTAGGGGCGGACGACTCTGTCCGCCCTGACGGCGTAAGATAGTGCCTTCAAAATCAAGATAGATGCTACGGCAGCATAGCTGCCGAGATCGACACTAAAAACATGCCACCGGCATATTTTTTTAACGTGTCGACGTCGGCCCCTACGAAGCGCTTATCGAAGATTTTGCGCCAGCTACTTTTACCCCGCCGGCCGTGTCACCTTCATGACCCCTTGGATCTGCTCCAGACGGCTGGTGACGGTTTTCAGCTGCTCCCGGCCCGATACGGAGATGCCCAGATCCAGCAGGGCGAAGCCGTCCGGCGTAGACCGGGCGTTCAGGGACAGCACCCTCGTCTTGGTGGCCGACAGCACCGTGGACACGTCCACGATCAGGCTGATGCGATCCTTGGCCACCACCTGCAGCATGGTGTGGTATTCCTCGCTGGTCTTGTCGGCCCAGCTGACCCGGATCCAACGCCCCGCCTCGGCGGGATTGTCCCTGGAGCGCAGCACGTTGGGGCAGTCCGCCCGGTGCACCGACACGCCGTAGCCCCGGGTGATGAAGCCCACGATATCGTCTCCCGGCACGGGAGAGCAGCACTTGGAGAACTTCACCAGACAGTTGCTGAGACCCTCCACGATGATGCCGTGCTCGCCCTTCCGCTGGGGCACGGCGGGCCGCATCACCTCCGGCTGGCCCGCCACAGGCACCTCCGCCTGCCGCTCGGCCTGATGCTGGTGCAGGATACGCTGGATATCCTCCCGCAGTCGGCCGATGACCTTCAGCGCCGTCACGCCGCCGTAGCCGATGGCGGCGTACATATCGTCCACGGAGTTGAAGCTGAGCTTTTTCAGCACATTGGGCACGTTCTCGTCCGCCAGCAGCTCCTTCAGGGAGACACCGGTGCGCTTCAGCTCCGACTCGAAGCTCTGGCGGCCGTTGACGATGTTCTCGTCCCGCTTCTCCCGCTTGAACCACTGGCGGATTTTGCTGCGGGCGTTGCTGGAGCGGGCGATCTTGATCCAGTCGCGGCTGGGGCCGTGAGCGCTCTGGCTGGTGGAGACCTCCACCACGTCGCCGTTCTGCAGCCGGTGGTTCAGCGGCACGATGCGGCCGTTCACCTTGGCAGACACCATGTGGTTGCCCACGGCGGAGTGGATGTTATAGGCAAAGTCGATGGGCGTGGCGCCGGCAGGCAGGTTGATCACGTCGCCGTTGGGGGTGAACACAAACACCTCGTCGGCGAACATGTCTACCTTCAGCGAATGGATGAAGTCCTCCGCGTCGGCGCCCTCCTGATTCTCCAGCAGGCGGCGCACCCACTCGTAGCGGCCCTCGTCGCCGCCGCCCTGTCCGTTCTGTTTGTACTTCCAGTGGGCGGCGATGCCGTATTCCGCCACCTCGTGCATCTCCTTGGTGCGAATCTGTACCTCAAAGGGGATGCCGCTCTCGCCCACCACCGTGGTGTGCAGGCTCTGGTACAAATTGGGCTTGGGGGTGCCGATATAGTCCTTGAACCGGCCCAGAATGGGCTTGAACAGGTCGTGAATGATGCCCAGCACGTTATAGCAGTCCGCCACCGTGTCCACGATGACGCGGAAGGCGAACAGGTCGAACACGTCGTCCAGACTCTTGTTCTGGGTGTACATCTTGCGGTAGATGGAATAGGGGTGCTTCATGCGGCCATACACGGTGGCCTCGATGCCCTCCTCCCGGAGCCGCGTTACGATCCGGTCGTGGACGGCGGACATGAACCCGTCGTACTCCGCCGCCTTCTCGTCCAGCGCCTCGGTGATCTCCCGGTAGCCCACCGGGTCGAGATATTTCAGACTGAGGTCCTCCAGCTCCCACTTCATCTTCTGCATGCCCAGCCGGTGGGCGATGGGCGCGTAGATCTCCATGGTCTCGAAGGATTTCTGCTTCTGCTTCTCCGGCGTCTGGTACTCCATGGTGCGCATGTTGTGGAGCCGGTCGGAGATTTTGATGAGGATGACGCGGATGTCCTTGCTCATGGCCATCAGCATCTTCCGCAGGTTCTCCATCTGCTCCTCCTCCTTGGAGGTGTAGTGGACGCGGGTCAGCTTGCTGACGCCCTCCACCAGATCGGCGATGGTGGGGGAAAACAGCTTGGCCAGCTGCTCGTGGGTGGCCTCGGTATCCTCAATGGTGTCGTGCAGCAGCGCCGCCACAATGGATTCGCTGTCCAGATGCAGCTCCTCCGCCACGATCTGAGCCACCGCCAGCGGGTGGGTCACAAAGGGCGAGCCGTCCTTGCGCAGCTGCGGGCCGTGCAGGTCCCGGGCAAACTCATAGGCCTGCCGTATCTGCTGGAAGTTGGCGGAGGGGTTATAGCCCCGCACGGTGTCCTCCAGATGCTGATACATGGCCTCGATATCTACGGTCTTGCTCATTGGATGGCACCTCCTCCCCGTCCTGTGGTCTCCGCGTCGGCCAGACGCTGTATGTATACGGAATCCTCCAGATGGACTTTTTTATCCTTTCCCGCCAGATGCAGCGTCACGCTGTCGCCCTGCGCCGAAACGTCCAGCAGGCCCCGTTCCTGGAACACCGCCAGACAGAACGCGCCCCGCAGGAACGCGTCGGTCTTGCCCAGCGCCGCGCTCAGCGACCGCAGCAGCGGCAGATACGCCGTGTGCAGCCCGTCCTCCGGCACCAGATGCTCCAGCGCCCGCCATACGGTCACGTACTGCTCACGGGTGGGCAGCATCCGCCGTGCATTCCTGGCGGACACTGTGCCGCCGCCGGTGCATTGCCGCACCAGCGCCAGCGACTCCTGCTCCCGGCTGCTGGCCAGCAGCGAGGGCCGGATATCCACCATTTGCAGCTGCATGGTGCGGTTGCCCCGGAATTCGTTGACCTGTAAATAGAAGGCCGCGTCCACCCGGTCGCCCTCGGCGCAGCCGCAGGCAGAGGAGGTGGTGGAGAAGAAAATGCCGTCAAACTGAGCGCTTCCCTTGCCCAGCCGCAGCTTCAAATGCCGGTTCTGGCCCACGTTCTGCGTCCGCAGCAGCGTGGCGCCCATCAGGCAGAACAGGGGCCGGGCGTTGCCGCTGCCGTAGGGCTCCAGCGCGCTCAGCGCCTCCACCTCCTGTAACGTGACACGACCGGGCTGATGCAGCTCCATGTCGATCTCCAGCACCGATTCCGGCGCCTTGCCCACCCAGTACTCGGCGGCGTATTGGTTCATCCGCTCCCGAAAGGCGGGGATGTTGGCCTCGTCAATGGTAAAGCCCGCCGCCAGCTCGTGGCCGCCGAAGCCCAGCAGCAGGTCGGAACAGCTCTCCAGCGCGGCGAACAGGTTGAAGCCGCCCCAGCTGCGGCAGGAGCCCTTGCCCACCCCGCCGTTGAGGTGGATCATAAAGCTGGGACGGGAGTATTTTTCACTGAGGCGCGAGGCCACGATGCCCACCACGCCCTGATGCCACGTGTCCGAGGCCAGCACCAGCGCCCGGCGCTCCTCCTCCGGCAGCTGCTCGATCATCTCCTCCGCCTGAGAGTAGATGGTCTGCTCCACGCACTGCCGCTCCCGGTTCAGGGCGCACAGCGCCTTGGCCAGCTCCTCCGCCTGGGCGGGATCCTGACACAGCAGCAGGTCGGCCGCCATGTCCGCCGCACCCATGCGGCCCGCCGCGTTGATGCGGGGCGCCAGCACGAAGCCGATCTGCACCGAGGAGATCTCCCGTCCGGCCAGACCAGCCTCCTTCAGCAGGGCGTGCAGCCCGATAAAGTCCGAGCGATCCAGCGTGGCAAGGCCCCGGGATACGATGGTGCGGTTCTCGCCGGTCATCTGCATCACGTCGGCCACGGTGCCCACCGCCGCCAGCGTGCAGTACCGGGAGAACAGAGCCTCCTCCCTGTCGGGGCCGCCCAGCGCCAGCACCAGCTTCAGCGCCACGCCGCACCCGGCCAGATGCTTGAAGGGATATTCGCAGTCGCCGCGCCGTGGATCCACCACCGCGCAGGCCACCGGCAGCGTCTCCTTGCACTCGTGGTGATCCGTCACCACCACATCCATGCCGATGGAGCGGGCAAAGGCCACCTCCTCCACGCCGGTGATGCCGCAGTCCACCGTCACCAGCAGCGTGGCGCCGCCCTTCCGCAGCCCCTCGATGGCGTCGCGGCTCAGGCCGTAGCCGTCCTCGATCCGGCGGGGAATGTAGTGCAACACGTCGGCGCCCCGGCTTTTCAGATAGTCCACCATGATACACGTGGCGGTGATGCCGTCCACGTCATAGTCTCCAAAAATCGCAATCCTCTCTCCGGCGGCGACAGCCTGTGCGATCCGTTCCACGGCCTTGTCCATGTCCCGCATCAGAAATGGGGAATAGGTCAGCGACGTTTCCTGTGTCAGGAATTCCGCCGCGTCCTCGGCGCATTCCACGCCGCGGCTCGCCAGCACGCCGGATACCAGGTAGGGATAGCCCGCGTCGGCCAGCCGTTCCGCTGCGGCGCTGTTTTCCTGCGCCACATGCCAGGACGGAAATTTCATGGTTCGCCCGCCTCCTTTCGTTTCCTTCTATAATAAGCTATAGTATAGCAAATATCCGGAAAAAGGTAAAGAAAAAATTCTCTCCCCCTATGGTTGCAATCCTTAACGCTATCCCGTATAATAAAAGTTGAAAACCATAGAATCGAGGAATCATCATGCGTCCTGACGGCAAGCGGGTCAAAGACCTTCCGCCCATTGTGGCGGCCATTCCCTATATCATGCCCAAGCGGTATGACGCCCAGAACACCATTACCGAGTATATTGACGAGGAGCTGATCAAGTCCTACATCCGGGAAAAGCGCCGCACCGGCGTCCGGATCAACCATATGGCCGTCATCATCGCCGCCTACTACCGGGCCGTGATGTATAACCCCAAGCTGAACTACTTCATCATGAACAGCAAGGTATACAAGCGGAACCACTTCTGCGTGTCCTTCGTGATTCTGAAGAAGCTGGCGGACGGACGGCCTGACGAAACATCCCTGAAAATTTTCCTGACGCCGGAGGACACCGTGTTCTCCATCCAGCAGAAGATCACCGACGCCGTGTCCACCAACGCCGCCACCGAGCAGAAGAACAATACCGACAAGTTCGCCCGGATGATGTTCTCCATCCCGCTGCTGCCCAAGCTCGTCATCTGGCTGGCCTACCATCTGGATAAGCTGGGTCTGCTGCCCCGGAAGATCATCGACCTCAGCCCCTTCCATACCAGCATGTTCATCACCAATCTGGCCTCCATCAAGACCAGCTATATCCACCACCATTGCTACGAGTTCGGCACCACCAGCGTGTTTGTCTGCATGGGCAAGCCTGTGCCGGATTACATGAGCGGCAATCTCAACAAGAAGATCATGCCGCTGGGCGTGGTGATGGACGAGCGGATCTGCACCGGCTATGAATACGCCGCCTTCTGCAACGATTTCCGCAAGTTCCTCCGCAAGCCGGAGGAACTGGAGGTTCCCTATCAGGCGGAATAAAGCGGCGCCGCGTCCGCAACTGACGGATGTGCGGGCGGATTTGTGCGGTTTGGCATGATTTTTCGTTGAAATGTCCATTTGCGTTTCCGGTTTGCCCCGTGATATACTGGAAAAAAGGAGGCGAATGCCATGAAAGAATATGAGATCCTGATCGAAACGATAAATCCGTGCGGCGGAGAAGCACATGCCAAGCGGGAAATTATTGAAGCGAAAGCTGAAAGCCCGGAAGCCTATGTAAAAGCCAAAACACGCTACCCGGTGATCGACCATGTACAGGAGCCAGACGGCGACACGCGGATCGTTACGGGAGACGGCGCGGGCAGCATGGTAAGATATACCTTTACGGAGCTGTAAAAAGCATATAACAAAAGCGCCGCCTGAAAACATCAGGCGACCTGAGGGCGGCGTCTTTTATCGGGACAGGAAAAGGGAGGACTTGCGTCCTCCCTTTTCCCTACCATATAAACCACAAGGCGACAAATCGCCGGGGTATCGTGAAGATACGCCCGCCGTGCAATGCACCGGGCGGTTGTCATTTCATTATAACGAAAAACGTGGGAAAAGCAAACCGATATTTTCACAAAAAATAGCGGAGGCTCTTGTACAAATCGTCAAAAGTTGCACAAAAACCGCTCCCGGAAGGCGCTCCGGAAGCGGTTTGGTGAGTCAGCGTTCCGGGTCCCAGTCGGAGGGCCCGCCGCCGAAGCGGTCGTCCGTGTGGAATTCCCCGTCGTCCCGCGGCGGCTGACAGCCCACGCCGGACATCTGCTTGATGGCCTGGAAGTAGCCGATATCCGTCTGCTGGATATAGGGCATGATCCAGATGCTCAGGATGCCCAGCGTCAGTCCGCACAGGATGATCCAGCCCAGAAAGCTGAGATCCAGCACGAACAGCTCCCACTTGTGGCCCCGTGTCTGGGCCTTGCTCATGTTCAGCGCCTCCATCACGCCCATCTCCGGATTCTCGCACAGGTTATACAGGGCGAAGCGATAGCGGTATCCAGCGATGATGCCGGGGATGATGAACAGCAGCGACCACAGGAACACGAAGATATACTGCACGATCTCCAGCAGGATGATCTTGCCCGCAAACAGGAATCCGTCAAACAGGGTGGTGTAGGGGGTGATAAGCCCCTTGCGCACGTTCATGGTGTACAGGATGTACCCCGCGCCCAGCACCGCCGTCACCAGTGATATCACGATGGAGACGAACCACACCGCCGGTGCCGGCAGGTGCAGGATGGGCTCCGTTCCCCGCAGATACACCGCCGCCTCCGGCATGTAATCCGCCAGATAGCCGTATACCTCCGCCTGAGGGCTGCCGGACACCAGATAGTCGATGCCGTCCAGCACCAGTCCGATGGCCAGATAGATCAGCGTGAACACATAGGCCGACTCCTTGGCGTTCTTGGTGATGGCCTTGGCCTCATATTTCAATTGTACCCGATCGAGCATAAGAAAAAGCTCCTTTCCATGGCTGCAATGACTTCCTTTTACTGGAAAGCCGCCGGAGACGCTCCGCCGCTTTCCTCAATATATTGTATCACGGGGAGAATGGGAACGCAAGACCAGAAAATTTGAGAGAAAATTGGGTTTAGTTACCGACAAAAAAGACAAATTTTCAGGAAGAATTCCCGCATAACACTGGACAACAGCGAGTTTTTGTTGTATGATAAAACGCAGTGTGAGGTGGTATCTCACCACCTGAAGTAGCCGATGGTGAAGATCAGGCGTGCGGACTTGGAACCCCCGCGCGTGTGATACTCACCATCAGATACGAATGCAGTAAGATGAGGTGAAGACAATGGCACAAGCTTTCTTTGGCGGCGTTCATCCCAATGACATGAAGGCCGCGACCAATGAAAAGGCCATCGAAAAGCTGGAAGCTCCGGCTGAGGTGGTCATCCCCATGTCTATGCACATCGGTGCGCCTTGCAAACCCATTGTTGCAGTGGGCGACAAGGTAAAAATTGGACAGAGGATCGGCGAACCCGGCGGATTCGTATCCGCCCCCATCCACGCCAGCGTGTCCGGCACGGTCAAGGCTGTGGAACCCCGCCCCTATTCCATGGGCGGCACCATGATGTCCGTGGTGATCGAGAACGATTTCCAGGACACCATCAGCGAAGACGTGAAGCCCGCGGCTGACCCCGAGAACCTGACGGGTGAGCAGCTGGTGGAGATCGTCAAGAACGCAGGCATCGTCGGCCAGGGCGGCGCTACCTTCCCCACCCACGTGAAGATCTCCTCCGCGCTGGGCAAGGTGGACTACGTCATCATCAACGCCGCCGAGTGCGAACCCTACATCACCGGCGACCACCGCACCTGCCTGGAGCGTCCCGATCAGGTCATCAAGGGCGCTACCGTGCTGGCCAAGTGCTTCGGTCTGGACAAGGTGTACATCGGCATCGAGGCCAACAAGCAGAACGCGGCCGACGTGCTGAACGCCAAGATCCAGGAGCTGAACGCTCCCGTGGTGGTGGAAGTGCTCCACACCCGTTACCCCCAGGGCGCTGAGAAGCAGCTGGTGCAGGCCGTGTCCGGCCGTCAGGTGCCCTCCGGCAAGCTGCCCGCCGATGCAGGCTGCTGCATCTTCAACCTGAACACCACCTGCGCCATCTACCGTGCTGTGTACGAGGGCATGCCCGTGGTCAGCAAGATCGTCACCGTGTCCGGCTCCGGCGTTATCGAGCCCAAGAATATCGAGTGCCCCATCGGCACCCCCATTTCCAAGCTGTTCGACGCCTGCGGCGGCCTGAAGGATGAGACCTATAAGCTCATCATGGGCGGCCCGATGATGGGTCTGGCCCAGTACAGCGTGGACGTGTCCGTCGGTAAGGGCACCGGCGCCATGCTGGCCTTTGCCGGTGAGGAGGAGAAGTACGAGGAGAATCCTCAGTGCATCCGCTGCGGCAAGTGCGTGGGCGTGTGCCCCATCCGTCTGGAGCCCGTGTTCATGTACAAATATCTGATGAAGGGCGACGTGGAGACGTGGCAGAATACGCTGCACGGCATGGACTGCATCGAGTGCGGCGCCTGCACCTACACCTGTCCCGCCCGCCTGCCTCTGACCCATGCGTTCCGTCTGGGCAAGCAGCAGGTCAACAACGCGAGAATGGCCGCCAAGGCCAAGGCGGAGGCCGAGGCAAAGGCCGCCGCTGAAAAGAAGGAGGCGTAAACCATGACTGATTACAAGAATCTGAAGCTGATCGCGTCCTCCTCCCCCCATATCCGTTCCAACGAGAACACCCGCTCCATCATGCTGGACGTGATCATCGCCATGCTGCCTGCGCTGGTCTGGGCCATCTATAACTTTGGCTTCAAGGCGCTGATCTCTGTGGCAGTGTCCGTTGTGGCCTGCCTGTTCTGGGAGTGGCTGTACCGCAAGCTGCTGAAGAAGCCCCAGTCCATCGGCGACCTGTCCGCCGTTGTCACCGGTATGCTGCTGGCATTTGTATGCCCGCCTGAGCTGCCCTGGTGGACGCTGATCATCGGCGCGTTCTTCTCCATCGTTGTGGTCAAGCAGCTCTACGGCGGCATTGGCTGCAACTTCCTGAACCCCGCTCTGGCCGGCCGTGCCATTCTGCTGGCCAGCTATGCCACCGCCATGACCACCTGGTCTCTGCCCAGCAGCAAAAAGGCGCTGGCAGACGTGATCTCCACCGCTACTCCCCTGCAGATCATGAAGGAGGGCACGGCGGAGAAGTTCACCGAGCTGACCACCAACTACTCCGTGGCGGACATGTTCATCGGCCGTATCGGCGGCTCTCTGGGCGAGGTTTCCGCTCTGGCGCTGCTGCTGGGCGGTGCGTGGCTGCTGATCCGCAAGGTCATCAGCTGGCATACCCCCGTGGCGTTCATCGGTACCGTCGCGATCCTGTCCCTGATCTCCGCTCCCGCTGACGTCGGCATCACCGCCGTGCAGTACATGGCGTATAACGTGTTCGGCGGCGGCCTGATGCTGGGCGCCATCTTCATGGCGACCGACTATGCCACCTCCCCCGTTACCAAGCCCGGCCAGCTGATCTTCGGCATCGGCTGCGGTCTGATCACCTGCTTCATCCGCCGCTTCGGTTCCTATCCCGAGGGCGTGTGCTACTCCATCCTGATCATGAACTGCACCACCTGGCTGCTGGATAAGTACATCCGTCCCACCATCTATGGTGCGGTCAAGAAAGAAAAGAAGGAGGCGGCTAAGTAATGAAAATCTCTGGTAAGTTTATTCTCAAGGTCGCCGGTACTCTGACGGTTATTTCTCTGGTTGTTGCGGCCCTGCTGGGTCTGGTCGATAATGTCACCGCCGACAAGATCGCCGAGATCGACGCGGCCAACACCCGCGAGGCTATGAGCGCCGTTGTCCCCGAGGGCAGCGAATTCACCGATAAGCTGGAAATCAGCCAGGAAGTGCTGGATGCCGCTGCCGCTCAGGGCGGTAAGATCACCGAGCTGTACGGCGTGAAGAACGCTGGCGCCGATGCTGGTTACGTCATGAAGATCTCCGCCTCCGGCTCTCAGGGTACCATCGTTATGATGGTGGGCGTGGACGCCAACAAGGCCATCACCGGCATCTCCGTGGTCAGCCATTCCGAGACCTCCGGCATCGGCACAAAGGTCGTGGGCAACGAGCCCAACACCGCCGGTGTCCCCGTTCTGGATCAGTTCCAGGGCATGTCCGGCGCGGGCTCTCTGGTGGTAGGCAAGACCATCACCGCCATCTCCGGCGCCACCGTTTCCACCAAGGGCATCACCATGGGCGCTAACGCCGCTCTGGCTGCCGCGGAAGTTCTGGGCTAAGAAAGGAGGAGCTGCAATAATGAATTTCGGTAAGCAACTCAAGGAAGGCCTTATTACGCAGAACCCCGTGCTGGTGCAGGTGCTGGGCATGTGCTCCACCATGGCTATCACCACGTCGTTCTTCAACGGTCTGGGCATGGGCGTTTCCGTGCTGATCATCCTGACTCTCTCCAATATTTTCATCTCCCTGCTGCGCAAGATCATTCCCAATGAAGTGCGTATCGCCTGCTACATCGTGGTCATCGCCGGCTTCGTGACCTGCGTCGACCTGCTGCTGAAGGCATTCGTTCCCGCCCTGTCCAACTCTCTGGGCGTGTTTATCCCTCTGATCGTCGTGAACTGCATCATCCTGGGCCGTGCCGAGGGCTTCGCCTCCAAGAACGGCGTGGGCGCTTCCGCGGTGGACGGCATCTGCCAGGGCATCGGCTACACGCTGGTGCTGGTGGTCATGTGCGTGGTTCGTGAGTTCCTGGGCAGCGGCAAGTTCGGCGGCGGCCTGCTGGGCGGCGGCGCACTGGGCAGCGCTCCCGGCGTTGTCATCTTCCCCGAGGAATTCGGTATCAAGGTTCTGACGCTGCCGGTCGGCGGCTTCCTGACGCTGGGCGCACTGATCGCTGTGATGCAGTGGGCGCTGGCCAAGAGCGAAAAGAAAAAGGAGGCCAAGTAAGTTATGTCTATTACTACTTTGCTCGCCATTTCTCTTGGCGCTATTCTGACCAATAACTTTATTTTCTCCCAGTTCCTGGGTATCTGCCCCTTCCTGGGCGTGTCCAAGAAGATCGACACCGCCGTGGGTATGGGCGCCGCCGTGACCTTCGTTATGGGTCTGGCTTCCGCGTTCTGCTATCTGATCAATCTGGTGTTGGTGGCCCTGCATCTGGAGTTCATGCAGACCGTGGCCTACATTCTGGTCATCGCCGGTCTGGTGCAGTTTGTGGAAATGTTCCTGAAGAAGAACATCCCCACCCTGTACACCGCGCTGGGCGTGTACCTGCCCCTTATCACCACCAACTGCGCCGTGCTGGGCGTGGCCCTGCTGAACACGCAGAATGACTACAACTTCATCGAGTCTGTGGTCTATGGTATCACCGGCGGTCTGGGCTTCCTGCTGGCCATCTTCCTGTTCGCGGCTGTCCGTGAGCAGCTGGAGATCTCCAGCGACAACCCCAAGGCCTTTGACGGCTTCCCCATCGCGCTGGTCACCGCCGGCCTGATGGCGCTGGCCTTCATGGGCTTCAGCGGCCTGAAGGTCTGGTAAGGAGGTAAGAGGAATATGAGTACTTTGATTTGGGCAATCGTTGTTCTGGGCGCTCTCGCTATTATCTTCGGCCTGATCCTGGCTGTTGCCGCCAAGGTCTTTGAGGTCGAGGTCGATCCCCGTCTGCCTGAGATCCAGGCATGTCTGGCCGGCGCCAACTGCGGCGGCTGCGGCTATCCGGGCTGCGGCGGCTGCGCCGAGGCCATTCTGGCCGGTAAGGCTCCTGTCACCGCCTGCGCTCCCGCCGGCCCCGAAAACGCCGCCAAGATCGCTGCCATCATGGGTATGGAGGCTCCCTCCGGCGACAAAATGGTGGCTCACGTGCTGTGCAACGGCGGCTGCAACGCCAAAGAGAACTTCGAGTATCGCGGCGTGAAGGACTGTCTGGCTGCCACCAAGGTCTGCGGCGGCGACGCCAAGGCCTGCAAATACGGCTGCTTCGGCTTCGGCTCCTGCGTGGCCGCCTGTAAGTTCGACGCCATCCATGTCGTCGATGGCGTTGCCGTTGTGGACAAGGAGAAGTGCACCAACTGCGGCGCCTGCCGCGCTGCCTGCCCCCACCACCTGATCGTGGAGGTTCCCTACAAGCAGAAGGTGTTCGTCAACTGCTCCAACAAGGACAAGGGCCCCGCTGTCACCAAGGTCTGCGCCAACAGCTGTATCGCCTGCGGCATGTGCGAGCGTACCTGTAAGTTCGACGCCATCCACGTGGAGAACAACGTGGCTGTCATCGACTACAGCAAGTGCAAGAACTGCACCATGTGCGCCAAGGCCTGCCCCCGCAACGCCATCGAGCCTATCCCCACTCCCGAGGAGAAGGAGAAGTTCAAGGCTGCGCAGAAGGCCGCTGCCGAGAAGAAGGCTGCCGCCGCCAAGGCTGCTAAGGAAGCAGAAGAGGCCGCCAAGGCTGAGGCTCCCAAGGCGGAGTAAGACCGCTATTTGCCACAAAAACCGGAACGGGTATGCATGCTTCATGCATACCCGTTCCGTCTCTGTTCCGCCATAAGCATTTCTGCATTTGGCCAGAAGCAAACAGAATTTCGCCCCAAAATCCGCAACATTTCCACAAAAAACAGGTTAACATAACTGCTGTGGAAAACGATGTGGAAAATGTGCAAAACCCTGTGGAGACAGGGCTTGCGGCGGTTGCGGTAATATTATTTTTTTGCCCGCCTTTCAAACTTTTGCCGCAAAACCGCCGCCATAGCGCCGTCTTTCGACGGCAAGCCCCTTGCGCCGCCCCCAAAAATGCGGTACAATATATAGGATATTTTATGCGCTGAATCCTACAACCCTTGGAGGTTTCCCCTTTATGCCAAAGAAGAACGTATACAACGACGACAGTATCACCAGCCTGAAGGGCGCTGACCGTGTGCGGAAGCGCCCCGGCGTGATTTTCGGCTCCGACGGACTGGAGGGCTGCGAGCACGCGGTGTTTGAAATCCTCTCCAACTCCATCGACGAAGCCCGCGAGGGCCACGGCAGCCTCATCACCGTCACCCGCTTTCTGGACAAGTCCGTGCAGGTGGAGGACATGGGCCGCGGCTGCCCTGTGGACTGGAACGAGAAGGAGGGCCGCTACAACTGGGAGCTGGTGTTCTGCGAGCTGTACGCCGGCGGTAAGTACGACAACGAAAACAGCGAGAACTACGAGTTCTCCCTGGGTCTCAACGGCCTTGGCTCCTGCGCCACACAGTACGCCTCCCAATACATGGACGTTACCGTCTGGCGGGGCGGCAAGGAGTACACCCTGCATTTTGAAAAGGGCGAGAACATCGGCGGCCTTCAGGTGAAGGAGCTGACCGCCAACAAGAAGAAAACCGGCACCCGCATCCACTGGCTGCCGGATCTGGACGTGTTCACCGATATCGCCGTGCCGCTGGACTACTACCGGGACGCCATGAAGCGTCAGGCGGTGGTCAACGCCGGCGTCACCTTCCGCCTGCTGAACGAGACGGCGGCGGGCAAGTTCGACACCGAGGAGTTCCTCTACCCCCGCGGCATTCAGGACTACATCGCCGAGCTGGCGGGGGACGACGCCCTCACCGAGCCGGTGTTCTGGGAAGCCGAGCGCCGGGGCCGCGATCGCGCCGACAAGCCGGAGTATAAGGTGAAGCTCAGCGTGGCGCTGTGCTTCTCCAACCGGGTGTCCATCGTGGAGCACTACCACAACTCCAGCTTTCTGGAGCACGGCGGCAGCCCGGAAAAGGCCACCCGCCTTGCGCTGGTGGGCGCCATCGACAAGTACCTGCGGGAGAACAACAAGTACCTGAAATCCGAGGCCAAGATCACCTATCCCGACGTGCAGGACTGCCTGATCCTGGTCAGCAACAACTTCTCCACCCAGACCAGCTACGAGAACCAGACGAAAAAGGCCATCACCAACAAGTTCGTGCAGGACGCCATGGCGGAGTTCCTCCGCAGCCGTCTGGAGATTTATTTCATCGAGAATCACGACGCCGCCGAGAAGATCGCCGCCCAGGTGCTCATCAACAAGCGCAGCCGCGAGACGGCGGAAAAGACCCGCATCAACCAGAAGAAAAAGCTCACCGAGAAGATCGACATTGCCAACCGCGTCCAGAAGTTTGTGGACTGCCGCACCAAGGACGTGGAACGCCGCGAGCTGTACATCGTGGAGGGCGACTCCGCGCTGGGCGCTTGCAAGCAGTCCCGTGACGCGGAGTTTCAGGGTCTGATGCCCGTCCGGGGCAAGATCTTGAACTGCCTGAAGGCCGACTACCCCCGCATTTTCAAAAGCGACGTCATCACCGACCTCATGAAGGTGCTGGGCTGCGGCGTGGAGGTCTCCGGCAAGGCCGTGAAGGATCTGAACCAGTTCGATTTGAACAACCTCCGCTGGAATAAGGTGGTCATCTGCACCGATGGTGATGTGGACGGCTTCCAGATACGGACACTGATCCTGACCATGCTGTACCGCCTCTGCCCCACCCTGATCCGGGAGGGCAAGGTCTACATCGCCGAAACGCCCCTTTTCGAGATCACCTATAAGGACAAGACCGCGGAAAAGACGTGGTTCGCCTATTCTGAAAAGGAGAAGGCGGATATCCTCCGCTCGCTGGAGGGCAAAAAGGTGAAGATCGACCGCTCCAAGGGTCTTGGCGAAAACGACCCGGAGATGATGTGGTTGACCACCATGAACCCGGAGACACGCCGTCTCATCAAGGTGCTGCCCGATGACGTGGAGGAGACCGCCCGTGTCTTTGATCTCCTGCTGGGGGACAACCTCTCCGGCCGCAAGGAGTACATCGCCGAAAACGGCCACAAGTACATGGATATGATCGACGTGAGCTGAGAAAAGGCTTCGTCGGGGCGTTAAGAAAACATGCCGGTGGCATGTTTTTAGCCCCGATCTCGGCGGCTATGCCGCCGTAGCATCCATCAAATTTTGAAGGAACCATCTTGTACGCCTGCGCCGCTGCGCCTTGTCTTGACGCAAGATCCATCGCCTTTTGGCGTGTGCTTGCTCCGCACATTTCGTAGGGGGCGATGCCCACATCGCCCCGCCCGATATATGATGATACCTGCGGTAAACGGCGGGCCGATGTGGGCATCGGCCCCTACGCACCAAAAGCAACCCCCATCCCTTTTGGCAATGAAATCGTCAGATTTCATGCCAGTAAATAAGAAAGGAACCTGTTTCCTATGGCAAAAAAAACACCCTCCGACCGTACCGTCCACCGCCCGGCCGACCCCAATGTAATGGGTCTGCGGGGCGCGGTGGTGGATCAGCCCATCACCGCTACGCTGGACGAAAACTATATGCCCTACGCCATGAGCGTTATCGTCTCCCGTGCCATTCCGGAGATCGACGGCTTCAAGCCCGCTCACCGTAAGCTCCTGTACACCATGTACAAGATGGGGCTTCTCACCGGCAGCCGCACCAAGTCCGCCAACATCGTGGGCCAGACCATGCGTCTGAACCCCCACGGCGATCAGGCCATCTATGAGACCATGGTGCGTCTGGCCAAGGGCAACGAGGCCCTGCTGCACCCCTTTGTGGACAGCAAGGGCAACTTCGGCAAGGTCTACTCCCGCGACATGGCCTACGCCGCCAGCCGCTATACCGAGGCCAAGCTCTCCCCCATCTGCGCCGAGCTGTTCCGCGATCTGGACTGCGACGCCGTGGACTTTGTGGACAACTATGACAACACCATGAAGGAGCCGTCCCTGCTGCCCACCACCTTCCCCAACGTGCTGGTGTCCGCCAATCAGGGCATCGCTGTGGGCATGGCGTCCCAGATCTGCGGCTTCAATCTGGGCGAGGTGTGCGATACCACCATCGCCTACCTGAAAAACCCCGACCACGATATTTCCTCCACGCTGCTGGCGCCGGACTTCCCCACCGGCGGACAGATCCTGTGCGATGCGGACGAGCTGCGGGAGATCTACCGCACCGGCCGGGGCGGCGTGAAGATCCGCAGCCGCTACCGCTACGATAAAAAGGAGAATTTGATCGAGGTCTACGAGATCCCCTATTCCACCTCCATCGAGGCCATTCTGGACAAGGTGGCGGAGCTGGTGAAGGCCGGCAAGGTGAAGGAGATCAACGACATGCGGGACGAGAGCGACCTCAGCGGCCTGAAGCTGACCATCGACCTGAAGCGGGGCGTGGACCCGGATAAGCTGATGGCCAAGCTCTACCGCCTGACGCCCTTGCAGGACACCGTCAGCTGCAATTTCAACATCCTCATCGCCGGTCAGCCCCGTGTCCTGGGTGTGGGCGGCATTCTGGAGGAGTGGACGGCGTGGCGCACCGAGTGCGTCAAGCGCCGTGTGTACTTTATCCTGAAGAAGAAGCAGGACAAGCTGCACCTGCTGCAGGGTCTGAAGCGCATCCTGCTGGACATCGACAAGGCCATCCGTACCATCCGGGAGACGGAGGAGGAGGCGGAGGTCATCCCTAATCTGATGATTGCCTTCGGCATCGATCAGGTGCAGGCGGAGTACGTGGCGGAGATCAAGCTGCGCAACATCAATAAGGAGTACATCCTCAAGCGGGTGGCCGAGACCGAGACCCTGGCCGACGAGATCGCCGACCTGGAGGACACCCTGGCCCGACCCCAGCGCATCCGCCGCATCATCATCGACGAGCTGACCGACGTGCGGAAGAAGTACGCCATCCCCCGCCATACCGAGATCGTCTACGGCCACGAGCTGCCCGAGGAGCCGGAGGAGGAGCCGGTGGACGACTATCCGGTGCATCTGTTCCTCAGCCGCGAGGGTTACTTCAAGAAGATCACCCCCCAGTCCCTCCGCATGTCCGGCGATCAGAAGTACAAGGAGGGCGACGGCCCCGCCCAGTATTTCGAGTCCACCAACGCCGCCGAGCTGCTGTTCTTCACCGACCGCCAGCAGGTCTACAAGACCCGCGCCAGCGAGTTTGGCGAGACCAAGGCCTCGGCGCTGGGCGACTACCTGCCCGCCAAGCTGGGCATGGAGGACGGCGAGAACGTGATCTATCTGGCGCTGGCCGGGGATTACAGCGGCTTCATGCTGTTCTTCTTTGAGAACGGCAAGGCCGCCAAGGTGCCGCTGACCGCCTACGCCACCACCTCCAACCGCCGCCGTCTCACCGGCGCCTACAGCGATAAAGCGCCCCTGACGGCCATTCTGGCCATGAAGGAGGACGAGGAGCTGGCGCTCTACACCAACGAGCCCCGGTGCCTGCTGATGCATACCGCTTCCCTGTCCCCCAAGACCACCCGCGCCACACAGGGCGTGGCGGTCATGACCATCAAACCCAAGTACCATCTGGAGCGTGTCGTCCCCGTGGCGGAGACGGGCATCACCAATCCGGCCCGCTATCGCACCCGCACCATCCCCGCCGCCGGCGCGCTGGTAAAGCCGGAGGACAGCGACGAGAAGCAGATCACGCTGCTGTAAAAACTGGCATGGCGATCCGTGCTCTTGCCTCCCCTGTGTAAGGGGAGGTGGCAAAAATCTTTGATTTTTGACGGAGGGGTTGTCGGATAACGGACAATCCCCCAGTCAGCTTCGCTGACAGCCCCCTTTACACAAGGGAGCCTAACCCCACCCCCACCCCGCCGAAAAGGAGGCCACCCTCATGAAACGCCGTATCACCGCCCTTCTGCTGGCCCTCGCCATGGCCTTGCCGCTGACAGGCTGCTCCCTGCTGGAGCGCAGCTACAGCAGCGTGGAGCGCTACAGCTCCTCCTATTACGAGAGCGAGGATCGCGACGTGCTCCAGCCGGAGACCTATCAGGAGCTGGTGAACGCTCTGCTGGTGCTGGTGGACGAGCACGCGGCGGAGGGCACCATCTGGCTCACCCCCGGCGATGATGAACTGACCCCGGAGCAGGCCATCGAGCAGGCCTGTCAGGAGGTGCAGCGTGAGACTCCCATGGGAGCCTACGCCGTGGAGTATATCACCTACACCGTCTCGCAGGATAACCGCCCCTACAGCGAGATCAAGCTGGCGCTGGGCTACCGCCGCACCGAGGAGCAGGTCAAGAGCATCGTCCACGCCACCAGCATTTCCGCCCTGCACGCCCTGCTGACTGCTGCCGCCGAAACCAGCGCCGAGGAGTTGGTGGTGCAGGTGGGGTATTTTCAGGATCAGGCCCAGGAGGTGCGGGATATTGCTGTTCAGGTAGAGCAGGAGGTGCTGGGCGCGGAGGAGCCCACCTGGCAGGTGGAGTTCTACCCCAACGAGAGCGCCGCGGGAATTATAGAGATTTTGATGAAAAACTGAAAATGCGGGATTGACAAACGCCGATACTTGTGCTACAATCAATCTTGCGTTTGCGGGCGTAGCTCATCTGGTAGAGCGCGACCTTGCCAAGGTCGAGGTAGCGA
>ERZ836877.461-NODE-461-length-71311-cov-21.247123_pt1 | contig 71311 bp, 59 predicted proteins | sample MGYA00519469_ERZ836877 | MGnify/ENA primary metagenome ERZ836877 (study PRJEB31850, sample SAMEA3708809) | human gut metagenome | biome: human gut; feature: human-associated habitat; material: faeces | place: China | collected 2014 ...
ACTTCCGTGTCGGATGCCCCCGCAGCAGAATGTGGCTCACGCGCCTCAGCTACGGTGCCATACGCGGAGCCTTCCACTTCCGCGAATCCGGGCGAAACCTGCACCGCCTCGCACAGACCGGCCTTGTGTCGAAAGGCATGGACCTGATGTTCACATACAACATCAACCAGACATTCCTCCACATCGGACTGCCCGAATACGACCTTACCCGTCAGGAGGCAATCGCCCTCGATTATGTGGGCGATCTTACCGGCCGTTTCGACAACTATAACGGTATCCCTGACGGACATTCAATCCGTATCAATGTCAACGGAGGAGAGGGATTTGAATCCGAAGCCGTATGGGAGGCCGAGGAAGACGCCCTCGCAATCGCAGACGAAATCCATGTCGGTGAGACGGTATCGGCCACGCTGACGGTTGACGAGACCGACCGTTTCAATATCCGCTTCCACACGCTGCTCACGCTCCAGATGGACGCCTTCAACAATTTCGGCTTCATGCCGGCCCAGACTCTCAGACTGGCACAGAGCCTTTATGACAATGGGCTTATCTCGTCGCCACTGACACGTTGCTCACATCTTCCCGAAAAGCTCCGAGGCCATATCCAGACGGTATTCCCCGACACGCCCGGTTACCGCTGGGGCGAGAACGACGCGACCATCGACCACCACGCGATAATCACCCTCCGCGCCATAGACCGGGAACTGCCCGAAAAGGAGAAGCAGCTCTACTGGCTCATATTCAACCGCATGAAGGCGGTGGTGGAGCAACAGCCGAGCCGCAAATATGCCACCGTAGAGTTCAAGATTGGCAATGCCGTGTTCTATCGACAGTGGGAGCTTACCGGAGAGGCGTATGAAGTGACCGAGACCGGCACGTTCCAGACAGGCGTTACAATCGCAGACGCGGCAGTATATCCCTGCGATGCCCCGGTAGCCGAATCCAACGCCCTCACCGATGTGATGTGCGCCCTTACCTCAAAGGCGGAGTATGTCGATGAGATGATGCACACCAACGTGCCGTACACGCTGGAAACCGGCGACTACGGCAGCGCACTGGACAGCCTCATACGCAAGGGACTCGTCACACTCGACGGCGACGATGTGTATCTCTCGCCCGAAGGCCAGTATGTCTATGACGAGTTTGCCGGCCGCGAGTTCGCCGAAATGCTGCTCACATGGCAGTTCGAGGCCAACGACCTCTACGAAGGCGACCAGACGGGACGTTCCGTAATTGAGGGCTTCTCCAACTCCCTGCTGTGCATGGTAGAGACAATCGACCCCGAAGCCGGAGAATAATCCGCTGCAAACCGCTGTAAATCGCATTTCTATCAAAAATAGTCGGCTTACCATAGCCGAAAATCGGATAGAAATTGTTAACTTTGCCACTGAATCGCAGTCATAAATTTTATTTTTGATTGTGGATTTAGTGGTGAGGCAGCGGGAGGGATACCCGCTGCCTTTTTACAGCCCTTATACACACCACGAATTTGCAAACCCACTAAATCCAGCTTACTATCGAACTCGTAGCAATCGACAAGGAGGTGCTTGACGCAATGTTCGAGCGAATGACCTACCTTCATAAAATCATATTCAACCTCTTTGAGAAAATCCGCAACAAAAATTCCGGCGACTGGCTTTCTCTGGAAGAAACTTGTCGGATTCTGAATATCTCCGAGAGAAAAGTTCGTAACCTGCAATCCGGCGGCAGAATCGGTTTTGTCAGATATGGCAAGAAATGCAAATACAAAGCCGATGATGTATATGCCATAGTGCTGAAAGGAGGTGTCGGTGATTGAGTGAAAGAATATATACTCAGAAAGACGAGGCTGTAAGACTATTTTTCACCCAATGCAAGCTCTCACTTGACATGGCGGAACAGCTTGTGACAGAACACACACCGATGCTGATGAACAAGCGGTTTATCACCGATGCCCAGCTTTCCGAGAACCTGAACATTTCCAGAAGGACACTTCAGGATTACCGTGACAGAGGAATAATCCCGTTTTACCGTCTGGACGGCAAAATTCTTTATGACGAAGCCGATATAGATAAGTTCCTTTCGGAACGCTACCGACCTAAATACGAGGACTGACCTCGGTATGACAAAGGCGGCAACAGAGAATTATTACTCCGTTGCCGCCTTTAATCTATATTCTCAGTTTCAGCCCAGACGTACCTGATTGAACTTGGTTCGCATAATCTCCATATCCTCAGATATGGTATTGTCCATCATTTTTGCGTATATCTGAGTTGTCTTGATGTCACTGTGTCCCAGCATTTTTGAAATGGTTTCAAGGGGGACATGGTTATTAAGCGACATGGTGGCGAAGGTATGTCTCGCGATGTGAGATGTGAGGTACTTGGGTATTTTTGCCAGATCTGCAATCTCTTTGAGATATGCGTTGACCTTTTGGTTAGACATAACGGGAAGTACCACGCCTTTGGCAAGCACTATCGGGTGTGTCATATACTTTCGCATTATCTCCTGCGGTATGTCGAGCAGGGGTATGACACTGAGTTCATCGGTTTTCTCGCGTCTTTTGCGAATCCACATCTTGCCGTCGCTGTCGGTAGATATATCCGAGGGCTTGAGGTTGTGAACATCTATGAACGCAAGACCCGTGAAGCAGCAGAACACGAAGGTATCCCGGACACTCTCCAGACGCGGGAACGCCTTTAAGTCGAGAGCCATTATACGTTGCAGTTCCGGCTCCGTAAGGAAACAACGCTCCGCTTTGGTACGCTTGAAACGCTTGCCGGCAAACGGGTCGTCGCTTATCCACTTGTTTGCGATGGCATACTGGATCACGTTCTTCAGGTAGCGGAGATAGCGCACGGTGGTGTTGTTGGCACATTCCTTGCTCATGCGAAGAAAATGCTCGAAGTCCTGAACGAAGCCTGCTGTAACATCTTTTACAGGAATATCCTTCTCGCCACGGTTGAGCGTCATGAACTCTTCGAGATAAGTCACACAACGCTCCCAGCGGTTGAACGTGGCATATCCTATGTCGCCGCGCTCATATTCCTCGCGTCGTTTGATGTTGGTTTCACGGAACACGTCACAGAGCATCTTGGGCTTCTCCACCATCCCGAAATAATGATTCTTCATTATCTGCGGATTGATGAACTGCCCCTCGTTTATCAGGCGGTTGTGTATCTCGTAGAAACGGGAGCGCACCATTTCAAGATACTTGTTAAGCTCGATGTCGCGCCGTGAGCGTCCGTTACTTCTCTGGGCGCGCTGGTCCCATACCGACGGATTGACCTTGCGGCCGATTGTGAACTCCACTTTCTGCCCCTCGGTCGTGATTCGGGCATAGAGCGGATACTCTCCGCTTCCTGCGGAGCGTGGCTTTCTCGGAAAGAAAGTCAGGGTGAAAAAAGAATCTTTCATAAAGTCTGCGGATTTAATGGTTACATAAATATAATCATTTTTTGCCGGATATGCAACCCGCACAGACCATTATGAAGATACCAGACGCGATAGACAGAAGCCGGTCCCAATCGTGAGTCATTATTTATCCTGCAACTCACGGAATAGCTCGGAAGATAAGCGGCAAATCCGCTTAAAGCAGCCCGAATCCGGCTTGACGGGGCTTTAATTCTTAAATGAAGTTAAAAATCAAAGGCCATTCTCCGAAAGTGGGGCCGAAAAGTGGAGCCATGAACCCTGAGCCTCTGCAAACTTGACGGCATAACGCCGCAAAATACTGATTGGCAGGCGACTCACTCGCTGAATTTTCAATCGTGAGTCATTTGCCTCACGATTGGGGTGACTCACGCTGACCCGAAAACCGCTGTATTCTGCCGGATAGGACCAAAAGAAAAACGCTGGAAATCAAGTGATTTTCAGCGTTTTGCGGTGGAAGTTCGGACTTCTTGGTGATCCGCCTGGGGCTCGAACCCAGGACCCCAACATTAAAAGTGTTGTGCTCTACCAGCTGAGCTAGCGAATCGTTTCAAAAGCGATGCAAAGGTACGGAGTTTTTTTGAATTTGCAAATTTTTTTGGATGTTTTTTAGTGGCTATTTTTAATGGGCTTGGGTAATGCTTTGGAATGTTGGTGGTTACAGGATGGCGAAGCGCGCGGTTTCGGAGGCTGAGAGGGTGAGGCCGGGGCCGTCGGGATGAGGGTCGAAGACGAGATGTCCGCGCAGGCCGTGGCGTTCGGCAAGATCATGTGCGACAAATCCCATGGTGCGTCGCAGGTTAACTTCGATACATGGCATGACTTTGAGGTCTTTGCCGTAGAACATCATGTCTACCCCCAGCGGACCGTTATAATATGGCGCGATTGTTTTCTTAAGGGCTTGTCTTAAAGGCTCTATCCATGATTCGGCTTTACTGAGTTGCTTGGCGAACTCATTTTGTGGCGCGACGATATTCCCTTGGTAGTTTCCCCCCGTGCCGGTGTTGAAGAGTGACCATCCGACAAACTCAATGTCGCTGTTAACGGCTTCGAACAGGGCTGCGAAATCAAGCTGTTTGTCGAGGGCGCGCTCTGTTATTACAGAACCTTGATGCCGGAATATAGCCCGGGCTCTGTTGATTACGACAGATGGCGGTGTTATCCGGCAATCGATTATGCCTCGACCGGAGCAGGATAGGGGAGCCTTGATAATTACTTGGCCGTTGGAGTCGGATATATATTGTGTCAGTTTATCGATGTCGAAATGTTCTTCACCGGATTCTACGCCGAGTAATTGGCGAATTTCGATGGCTGTCGAACGTCGGCTCATTCCCGCGATGATCTCCATGTCGGGAATAAGATCGCAGCTGACACCACGCTTTTCGAATACCCGGGCGGCACGCTGACTCCATCCCCATGGCGCTGCGTGGTCTATTTTAGTCGGGGCGTTCTCCGTATCGCATAGCCCGAGGCGTCGGGAGAGTTCGGCTTTCAGACGGCGAGCGCCCGGTGGAGAGATTACGATATCACCGGGATTCGCCCACCATAATGGTAGCAGCGCACCGGCTTCGGCTATGATGCGTGCCGCGCGCGACGGGGTGTAGCCCGGATTTCCGTCGGAGAGTTCTGCTTCGCTTTCGGGGTTGAAAAAATGAATGGTGCTCATCTCTGGCATGGTTTTCGGCTGCAAATTTAGTGGAATCAACGAAAAAATTGCTACTTTTGCAGAAATAACACCGTCGGCTTTTTCTTAAGTAAGCCGATTTGTCATTTTAACCGACAATCAAGATATGTCATTAAACACCAAATCGCCTTTATTGTGGACAGCCGTGGTCCTCGCGGTTGTTCTACTTGCCGTTTTCGGCGTTTCGATCTATCGTACTGAAAAGCTGAATCAGCAGGTTGCCGAGGCTCAGGCTGCAAATGAGGAACTTCAGCTTGCTAATGAGCAGCTTCAGCTTTCCAATGAGTTCGAGGCTGTCAACGCCGAGTTTGAACAGTATGAGACTCAGGCCCAGCGGCTTACTAATACCGAAGAGTATGCCAAGTATGCAGCTGCCAAGCAGAAAGTGGCGGAACTGACGGCTGAGTTGCGCAGCGAGAAAGTCAAGAGCAAGGAACGTATAGCCGAACTCCAGCGGGAGATCAGCACTTTGCGCGGTCTGCTTCGCCATTATGTGGCCCAGATTGATTCTCTGGCCCGCGAGAATGCCGGTCTTAGAGCTGAGAATGAAGAGATTAAATCTCAGAATATTACCCTGACGTCTCAGGTCGCCGAGGCTACAACCCGCAATCAGGATCTTAGCAAGCGCATGACTCTGGCCGAGAAGCTTAATGTTACCGGAGTCAGTCTGACTCCATTGAAGGGTAATGGAAAAACTGAAAAGAATGTGACCAAAGCCAAGCAGCTGATGGTTTCGTTCACCGTGCCTCAGAACAATTCGACGCCTCCCGGAGCAAAGACTATTTATCTTCGCATAGTCAATCCCGAGGGACAGCTGCTTGGCGGCGGAGGCGGAGCCATGCATTTCGAAGGAGGCTCTGTGCCGACGACTGCCCGTAAGAGCATTGAATATTCGGGCGACGAGATTTCGGGCATACATATCTATTGGGATGTGAACACGACCCTGACTCCCGGCGACTATACGGTAGAGCTTTTCACGGATGGCTATCGTCTGACGTCTCGACATTTCACCCTGAAGAAATAATTGGAGATGTTCTCGGCTATATGGCAGCAGCTTACGGCGGTTGAACTGACTCCGGGTGTTGCGGTTGCGAGGCTATTCTACAGTCTTATTCTCGGCGCTGCTGTCGGCATTGAGCGCAAGCGGCGCGGTCAGATGGCCGGAATGCGGACGTTCGCCCTAATATCGATGGGCGCTACGTTGGCTATGGTATTGTCAATCTATGTGCCTCAGGAGTATCTCGGCCTTAAGAACGGCGACCCGGGACGCATAGCTGCACAGGTAATATCCGGAATCGGTTTCCTGGGAGCCGGTGCCATTATCCAGATGAAAGGTTCGGTCAGAGGACTGACCACGGCCGCCGGAATCTGGATGGTCGCAACTATCGGACTCGCAGTAGGGGTAGGTATGTATCTGGTTGCCCTTGTGGCGACATTGCTGGTGCTTTTTATTCTCGTTCTTCTTGAACAGATTGAACACAGGGTCAACGTCGGGTCGCAATCGCGCACCATAACAGTCAAGATAGGCGGCATTGTGACGGATCTTGATCCATATATAACTCTGCTTGGGAAGTTTCATGCTCAGCTGAATAATTATTTTGTCGATTTCAACTATTCTGACAACATGACCCGGCTGAATCTTGTTTTGTTGGTGCGTGAGAACACCGATGTTGTCAGGTTAATGGACGAGATGTCAAAAGTTTATCCTACAACGTCTATATCTCTCGTTAATTCGCCGTCATAAGCTATATGATACAATCTCTTCTGCTGCTGAATGTCGGAGGGGAGGCCCATATCGAGGGCCTCATAACCGATCTTGCGTTTATTCTCTGCCTGGCGGCTATAACAACGATTATTTTCAAGCTGATAAAGCAGCCGGTGGTGCTCGGATATATTGTCGCCGGTTTCCTTGCAAGTCCCCATTTCACCTATCTTCCGAGTGTGACAACCGAATCTAATATTGAGTTTTGGGCTCAGATAGGTATAATTGTGCTGTTATTCTCATTAGGGCTCGAGTTCAGCTTCAAGAAACTGATGAATGCCGGTGGTAGCGCGGCTATTACGGCCTTGATTATAGTCAGCGGTATGCTGGCGACAGGATATGTTATCGGCCGTTTTCTCGGTTTCACCAATATCAACAGTCTTTTCTTAGGCGGAATGCTGTCGATGTCGTCGACCACTATAATTCTCAAGGCGTTCGACGATCTCGGGCTGCGACAGAAGAAATTCGCCTCACTGGTGCTTGCCGTCCTGATTGTTGAAGATCTGTTCGCGGTCGTCATGATGGTGATTTTGTCGTCGATTGCAATCAATAACACCGTAGAGGGTAGCGAGATGCTTTTCAGCATCAGCAAGCTTGTTTTCTTCCTTGTCATGTGGTTTCTCGTCGGTGTGTTCATGCTTCCGACGCTTCTTAACCGCAGCCGTCGTTTTCTCAACAACGAGACTCTTCTTATCGTGTCGATGGGACTTTGTCTGGGAATGGCTGTGTTCTCGGTCTACTGCGGCTTTTCGCTTGCATTGGGCGCTTTTGTCATGGGCTCCATCCTCGCCGGCACGAGCTTTGCCGAAGAGATCGAACGGGTTACAATGTCTGTCAAAGACCTTTTTGGCGCCGTCTTCTTTATATCCGTGGGAATGATGGTGAATCCCGGTGTCATTGTCGAATACTGGTGGCCGATACTTCTGCTTTCAGCTGTCGTCATTGTCGGCATGATACTGTTCGGCAGTCTCGGAATGCTTCTGACCGGACAGAACTTGCGGGTGGCGATTGAGAGCGGTTTTTCCCTGACTCAGATCGGTGAGTTCGCCTTCATCATAGCAACGCTCGGTCAGTCGCTCGGCGTTCTTTCGCCTTCGATCTATCCGATAATTGTGGCAGTCAGCGTTCTCACGACATTCCTGACCCCTTACTTCATCCGTCTCGCCGACCCGTTCTATAATTTTGTCGAGCGGCACCTGCCTACGAAGTTCCATTTCCTCATCGACCGTTACACTAACCGGGCGTCGACCGAGAGCGAGACGAAAGTTCTCTGGATGTCGCTTATCAAGCGCTATCTCTGGCGTGTTGTCGTGTATACGGTCGTTCTGATCGCTCTAAGCCTTGTCACACTTAATATTGTCCAGCCATGGTTGGTTGGCGTTTTAGGCGAAAGTCTTGGCCATCTCGCAACCGTAGTATTGGGCATAGCCGTTATGCTGCCCTTCTTGCTCGCTCTGTCGCTTCCGGCGTCGAAGTCAGTCGAGAGACACCGTCTTGTCGAGGCCAACGCCCACTTCGACCTCCCGCTGTATTTCATGACCATAATCCGCTTCGTGATTGCCATTGGATTTGTTATTTATCTTCTTTCGTCAGTTTATCGTCTGATGGCCGGGTTCGTGTTCGGTGTCGCTGTGTTCGTGGTCATGATGCTTCTTTTCGGGCGCAGTCTCCGAAAGAAGTTGCGCGGTCTTGAAACCCGTTTCCTCGATAACCTTAACGAGCGCGATCTGCGTCGCACCGGGCGGAACAACAATCTTGTCAGCAATATGCACCTCGCTTTTATGACCGTCGGCTATGATTGCCCTTTCGTTGGCGAACGTCTTATCGACAGCAATCTGCGTCAGGTTTATGGCGTCAATATCTCATCGATTGCCCGCGGAGGTAATGTCATACTCGCTCCCGGAGGACGTGAGCGCATCTTTCCGGGCGACTCGCTTGGAATTATCGGCACCGACGAGCAGATTCAGGCTGTGCTTCCCGTAATAGAGAAAAAATCCGAATCAAATCCCGGCAACATTACGGTCGACAATATCAAGCTGACCAATATCCAGCTCAGTCCGACATCTCCGCTCGTAGGAAAGACATCGCAGACGGCCGATCTGCGCAGCCGTTATAAAGCGTTGCTTGTCAACATTCAGCGTGGTGACGAATTCATGCAGCCCGACGGAAGCACACGCTTCGAAACCCGCGATGTGCTTTGGCTTGTCGGCGACCCCCGTGTCCTTGCTAAACTCAAATAGTTCTCTTATCTCGGGCCAATCTTGTGGCGAAGGATAATCAGCACGATTGAGCGCGTTGTCAGATAGAGAATGAAGGCGAGCCACAGGCCGTCGTTGCCGAGCCTCGGGCCGGCGAGAAGCAATGCCGCGAAAAATACAGCTGTCGCTATAGCCATGGAAAGCAGCATCTGTCTGGTGGCGGTTGCCCCGATGCATATCCCGTCCCAGGTGAAGGCCACAAAAGAAACCAGCGGCACTGTCACCGCCCAGGGCATATAGCGTCGCGCTGTCGCTGCGACGCCTGCTTCGTCGGTAAGAAATCCTATTATTGAATCTCCGCCGATAAAATATAAGAGAGAGAAGAAAAGAGCCAGACCGCTGCCCCATTGCATCAGGGCGCGGATGGTGAGTCGCATCTCATTGCCGTTTCCGGCGCCGGTGGCCCGGCCTGCGAGTGTTTCTGCCGAATATGCCAGACCGTCCATGAAATAGCTGAATAGAATAAATAGCTGCATCAGTATTGCGTTTGCGGCTAAAATCATATTCCCCTGGCCGGCGCCGGCGCGAGTGAACCATAGCGTTACAAATATCAGGCAGAGTGTGCGCAGAAATATATCTCTGTTGACTCTGAAAAACCGTCCGAGCGCTTCGGGGTCAAAAATAGTTCGCCGCTTGATTTGCGAAAGGCGTGATTTGATATATGGGCGAGCAAGCGCCATTCCGGCAATAACGCCTGACCACTGGGCTATGAGCGTTCCGGCGGCCACACCCTCGGTCTTCAGATGCATTCCGAGAACAAACATGCTGCTCGCTGCGATGTTGACGACATCTATGATTATCGACATCCACATCGCCTCCCGGGCGGCTCCGAGTCCGATAAACCAGCCTGTCAGCACAGTGGTGAGCAAAACCGCCGGTGCGCCCCAGATAACTATGTGTATATATCGTGTGGCTTCAATGCGGCTGTTCGCGTCAGAATCAACGACATAGTTATAAAGGGCCGTCAGCGGTTCCTGAAGCGCAATGATAATGATTCCGGCCGCTAAGCCCAGGAGGGCAGATCTTGTCAGAACAAGCATTTCGTCGCTGGCTGACCCTGCGCCGGATGCCTGAGCTGTCAAGCCGCTCGTTCCCATCCTGAGAAAACCGAACAGCCAGAATATCAGGTTGAAGAGATTGCTGCCAAGTGCAACACCGGCAAGATACACGGCGCCCCCCATGTGGCCTGTGAATGTCGTGTCGATCAGCCCCAAAAGCGGGGTTGTGATCGTCGCAATCACAGCCGGCACGGAGAGCGCCAGTATTTCGTGATGTTTAGAGCAGGTCATCGGCGCGGCGAGCGCGGCAGCTGTCCCAGGCGAGGTAACAGATGAGAAGGGCGTAGACGACAACGCCTGCGATCTGAGTGGTCAGGCCTGAGAGAGGATTGGCATATTCGAAGCCGAGGAATCGGGTGAGAGCCGAGAACACGCCGAACAGCGCGCCACCGGCTATGAGGCCCGAAGAAATCAGGGTACCGCGGTCGCGGCGTGCGTCGTTGACGCGGCTGTCTTTGCTGCGAGAGCCGACGAACCATGAGATAGCGCCGCCGACGAGCATCGGAACATTCAGCTGGAGCGGAATGAACATACCCAGGCAGAAAGCAAGAGCCGGAACTCCGAGCCAGTTGAGAATAAGAGCTAAAATAGCGCCTACCATGTAAAGAATCCAGGGTGTTTCGCCTCCCATCATGAGCGGCTCGATTACCTTTGCCATGGCGTTGGCCTGAGGTGCCACGAGCGCATTCTCGCCGGTGAAGCCGTAAACCTGATTGAGAAGCAGTATGACACCTCCGACAGTTGCGGCTGAAACAAGGGTGCCGAGGAATTTCCAGCTTTCCTGTTTGCGGGGAGTTGTGCCGAGCCAGTAGCCGATCTTCAGGTCGGTGACGAAGCCGCCGGCCATAGAGAGTGCGGTGCAGACAACGCCGCCGATAACCATCGAGGCGACTATGCCCGACGTGCCGCTGAGACCGATGCCTACAAATACAGCCGAAGCTACGATGAGAGTCATCATTGTCATGCCGCTGACGGGATTGCTGCCCACGATGGCGATTGCGTTTGCAGCCACTGTCGTGAACAGGAATGCGATCACGACAACTACTGCCCATGCCACAAGTGCCTGCCAGAAGGTATTGATGACACCGAACCAGAAGAACACGAGCACTGCGATCAGAGCAAGGCAGATGAAGAACACGACGTGCTTCATCGAGATGTCGGTCTGCCAGCGTATGGTCTTTGTCGCGCGGCTGTTGCCTTTAAGTTCGCGGCCGGCGAGGCCGACGGCCTGCTGGATTATAGGCCATGATTTCACGATGCCTATGATTCCGGCCATTGCAATGCCGCCGATTCCGATCATGCGGGCTGAGCTGCTGAAAATTTCCTGAGGCGACATGGCTGCGAGTGCTTCGTTGCCGTAGCTTCCCATTAGCGGAATTATTATCCACCATACGAAGATCGAGCCGGCGAATATAACGAACGCATATTTGAGACCGACGATATATCCAAGTCCGAGAAGGGCTGCGCTGGTGTTGCAGCTCACGACAACTTTGGTCTTCTCGGCCAGTACTGTGCCCCAGCGATAGGCCGTCGATGTGATCGTTTCAGCCCACCAGCCGAACGTGGCGCCGAGATAGTCGTAGATACCTCCGATCAGCGAGGCTATAACGAGAGTCTTGGCCTGATTGCCCGATCCTTTGGCCTGACTGCTTACGAGCACCTGGGTGGTAGCCGTAGCCTCGGGGAACGGATATTTGCCGTGCATGTCCTTCACGAAATACTTGCGGAAGGGTATGAAGAACAGAATTCCGAGTATGCCTCCAAGCAGTGAGCTGAGGAAAATCTCGAGAAAGTTCACCGTAATATCGGGATAGGTGCCCTGAAGGATATAGAGGGCCGGCAGAGTGAAGATCGCACCGGCTACGATAACGCCCGAGCAGGCGCCGATCGACTGGATGATGACATTCTGGCCCAGAGGGTCTTTCTTTTTCAGGGCACCGCTCAGTCCGACGGCTATAATAGCGATAGGGATGGCTGCCTCGAATACCTGACCGACCTTAAGGCCGAGATATGCCGCGGCTGCGCTGAACACTACGGCCAGAATCAGACCGGTGATGACAGAGTAGGGCGTTACTTCGCGGTAATCGCGAGCCGGGTGCATGACCGGCCTGTAAGGTTCGTCCTTGCCGAGTTCGCGAAACGCGTTGTCGGGAAGGGCCACGGGATCGGCATCGGCGTATACCGGGTCGTTCCCTAAGGCTTTTTCGTTCACTTCTTTCATTGGCTTATAGAAATGTGGTTAAAAGATTATTGGCGTGATAGAATTTCGAAGTTTTCGGCTACGATCTCGGTGACAGTCCGCTTGATTGTGTTGCGGTCCTGCCAGGTTCGGGTGCGGATCTTTCCCTCAACAAACAGCCGGGTACCCCGGCGCACGTAGCGCTCGGCTATTTCGGCGGCATGATCCCACACAACGATGTTGTGCCACTCAGTCCGTTCGGCTACAGTTGTTCCCTCGGGAGTTGTATAGCCGGGTTCGTTGGTGGCGAGTGTGAATGACGCTACAGTGCGCCCTTCGACATATCTGATTTCAGGGTCGCGGCCTACGTTACCCATCAGTATTGCTTTGTTTATTGACATACCGTGGGCAAATATAGTAAAAAAGCTGCGTGTGGAAGCCTGTTTGCTGTATCTTGGAGAGATTTTTTTCTAAAAGGAGAGTGAGGCTATGTGCGATAGCGATTTTTTTCGTAATTTTGCACTCTCAAAATAAATAAGCAATATAGCAACTCAATCAGATGTCTGCACCCAAACCCATCAAATCGGCCCTTGTCTCTGTCTTCCACAAAGAGGGCCTTGACCGTATTCTTGCGCTTCTCAATGCCGCGGGCGTGAAATTTATCTCTACGGGCGGAACACGCTCTTTTATCGAAGGCCTCGGCTATAGTTGCGATGCCGTTGAAGATCTCACGGGTTATCCGTCGATTCTCGGAGGCAGGGTCAAGACTCTTCATCCCAAGGTTTTCGGAGGAATTCTCGGCCGCCGCGAGCTTGCCGACGACGTCAAGCAGATGGGGCAGTTCTCTATTCCCGACATTGACCTTGTCATAGTTGACCTTTATCCGTTTGTGGATACCGTTGCATCCGGAGCAAGTCAGCAGGACATTATCGAGAAAATCGACATAGGCGGTATTTCGCTGATCCGTGCTGCCGCAAAGAATTTCAATGATGTAGTCATCGTAGCCAGCAAAGCCCAGTATGAGCCATTGCGCGCGATCCTCGAATCGCAGGGGGCCGAGACGACTCTCGAGCAGCGCCGTGCTTTCGCCCGCGATGCTTTCGCCGTTTCGTCGGGCTATGACTCGGCTATATTCAACTGGTTCGATTCGACAAATTCAGACGGCCCGACGGCTCTTCGCTTCGCTGTCGACGGCATGATCCCCATGCGTTATGGCGAAAATCCCCATCAGAAAGGTTTCTTTGCCGGACGCCTCGACGACTATTTCGACAAACTCCATGGCAAGGAAATAAGCTATAACAATCTGCTCGACATCGATGCGGCTGTCAGCCTGATGTCGGAGTTTGCCGGCGACGAACCTACTTTCGCCGTTCTCAAGCATAACAACGCCTGCGGTCTGGCAACGCGCGCAACCGTTGCCGAAGCCTGGCGCGACGCCCTTGCCGGCGATCCGGTGAGCGCTTTCGGAGGTGTGCTTATCTGCAACCGCGAAATTGATTCCGAAGCTGCTGCTGAAATCGACAAGATATTCTTCGAAGTCATCATAGCACCGGGATATACGCCTGCCGCTCTCGAACTTCTTGAGAAAAAGAAGAATCGTATTATCCTTGTGCAGAAGAGCAATGATCTGTCGAAGATTCAGGTTCGCACGTGTCTCAACGGTGCCCTCGTTCAGGAGCGTGACCTCCATGCCGAGAAGACTGCTGAGCTCGAGCCGATGACAAAGCTTGCTCCCACCGAGGCGCAGATCGACGATATGCTGTTTGCTAACAAAATCGTCAAGCATTCCAAGAGCAACGCTATCGTGTTGGCTAAGAACAGGATGCTGCTCGGAAGCGGAGTGGGGCAGACCTCGCGAGTCGATGCCCTGCGCCATGCTATCGAAAAGGCGAACGCCTTCGAACTCAGTCTCGAGGGCGCCGCAATGGCCAGCGACGCATTTTTCCCGTTTGCCGACTGCGTTGAGATTGCCGCTGCGGCCGGCGTTCGTGCCATTATTCAGCCGGGCGGTTCTATCCGTGACGGCGAGAGCGTTGAATGGTGTGATAACCACGGCGGCATTGCCATGGTGAAAACCGGCTATCGCCACTTCAAACACTGATCAGACCGAAGTCCCTGTTTTGGACCTCTCCTAACAAATAAACATAATAACTATGGGTTTTTTCTCATTTTTCTCTCTGACTAAAGAGATAGCTATCGACCTTGGCACTGCCAATACGATCATCATACACGACGATAAAATTGTTATCGACGAGCCTTCGATTGTTGCGATCGACAAGAAGACTGACCGTCTCGTTGCCGTCGGACTCGAAGCTCAGGAAATGCAGGGTAAGGAGCACGATGGAATCAAGACCGTGCGGCCGCTCAGCAAAGGTGTTATCGCCGATTTTACGGCTGCCGAGATGATGATTCGCGGCCTTGTCAAGAAGGCTTCGACAAAAAGCAACTGGTTCCAGCCTTCGCTGAAGATGGTTGTCGGAATCCCGAGCGGTTCGACAGGCGTTGACATCCGTGCGGTGCGCGATTCAAGTGAACACGCCGGCGGCCGCGACACATATATGATATTCGAGCCTATGGCCGCAGCTCTCGGCATCGGCCTCGACGTTCTCGCCCCTGAAGGCAACATGATTGTCGACATAGGCGGCGGAACAACCGAGATCGCCGTTATCTCTCTTGGCGGTATCGTGTCGAACAAGTCGATACAGCTTGCCGGTGATGACCTTACGGCCGATATTCAGGAACACATGGGGCGCGTCCACAACGTGCGCGTCGGTGAACGCACAGCCGAGCAGATCAAGATGCACGTCGGCTCAGCCCTTACTGAACTCGATAATCCGCCCGAGGATTATATTGTCCACGGCCCCAACAAGATGACAGCTCTTCCTATGGAAGTTCCCGTGAGCTATCAGGAAATCAGCCATGCTATCGAGAAATCGATCTCAAAGATCGAGGCCGCTGTGCTTCAGGCTCTCGAACAGACTCCCCCGGAGCTTTATGCCGATATCGTCAAGAACGGTATCTATCTCGCCGGCGGCGGCGCTCTGCTCAGAGGCCTCGACAAGCGTCTGACCGACAAGATCGGAATCCAGTTCCATACGGCCGAGGATCCCTTGCTTGCTGTCGCACGCGGAACCGGTGTCGCACTGAAGAATATCGAGCGCTTCTCCTTCCTCATCCGTTGAAGCCGCTGAACAACCTGCCTTAACATATCATGCAGGCGGCCGGACCTGATTGGGTCGGGCCCCTGCATATCCCGTTATTTATGCGTGACCTGCTGAACTTTTTCTTAAAATACAGCTCGTGGCTGCTTTTCTTACTTTATGCAGTCATCAGCTGCGTCATGCTTTTTACGACAAATCCCTATCAGCACCATGTTTATCTGACCTCGGCCGGACGGCTTGCTTCGAGTGTATATTCAGCCGGCGCGAGTGTGTCGTCATATTTCTCGCTGCGTGATATCAACGACGATCTCCAGCGCCGTAACGCCGAGCTTGAGATGCAGGTTCTTGATCTTCAGCAGCGCAATCTCGCCCTTCGCGACCGTCTCTATTCCGACACAATGACGGTCGACACCGTTCTGCGGCGTTATTCGTTTATTGTCGCCCGTGCGATAAACAGTTCAACTACCCGGCCGTTCAACTATATCACGATTCAGAAAGGTGAACTCGACGGTGTGAAGCCCGAAATGGGGGTCGTAGACCGTAACGGCGTTGTAGGAATTGTCAATATAACCGGCAAGCATACCGCACGCATCATATCGTTGCTTAATCCTCATCTACGACTGTCATGTAAGGTAAAAGGCAGTCAGCATGTCGGTTCGCTCACGTGGGACGGCAGAGACGCTGCCCATGCGCTGCTTGAGGAACTTCCGCGCCACGCTAAATTCCACAAAGGCGATACTATAGTGACCAGCGGTTTCTCGACCTCATTTCCCGAGGGCGTCCCTGTCGGCGTGGTCGAGTCAGGAGTCAGGGGGGCTGATGATAACTTCTATTCTTTGAGAATCAGACTGTTTACCGACTTCTCGACTCTGTCATACGTGCGTGTGATCCGCGACGCTCTCACCGAAGACATCCGTGCCGTCGAGGAAGATATCGAGACCCCTTCATCTGTGTCGAAAGCCCAGTAGTTGCCGCAATGAACAAGACTGCAATCAAATTTACAATCATCGCCATGGTTCTGGTGCTTATCCAGGCCGTGGTGCTCGACAATGTATGCCTTTTCAATGTGGCTGTGCCTATTCTGTTCATCTACGTAATCTTCAAGCTTCCGATGACAATAGGCATCAACAGTCTGTTGACAATCTCATTCCTTCTGGGCCTGACGATTGACGTTTTTTCCAACAGCTATGGCATGAATTCCTTGTGTTGCACAGTGGCTGCTATGTCGAGAAACGGGATTTTCCATCTTTATATGCCGCGAGTCGACAGTATGCCTGATTCGGTTCCTTCGATGCGGACGATGGGGCGTTATACCTATCTCAAATACCTGTCGACGATGACGCTGATATATTGCACGCTGATTTTCGCTATAGAGGCTCTGACTTTCTTCAATGTCTGGCTCATAATAGCGCGCATCGTTGCGAGCACAGCCCTTTCGCTGCTGCTGATGTTGGCGGTCGACAGCCTAACAACCCGCACAAATGAGAAAAGACTATAATCTCGAAAAACGCAAATATGTAGTCGGCGGGTTCATCATTGTTATTGCGGCCATTTACCTGATAAGGCTTTTCAGCCTTCAGGTCTTGGATACAAAATATAAAGATTACGCCGACTCCAACGCTTTCCTCCACAGGGCGATCTATCCGTCGCGCGGAATAATTTATGATCGCAACGACAGGCTTGTCGTTTATAACCAGCCTGCCTACGATGTTATGGTGATACCGCGCGATGTCGAGCCGTTCGACACTCTCGATCTTTGCCGGATTCTGTCGCTGACTCCCGAGAAACTCCGCAAATGTTTCGCCGACATGCGCGACAGGCGCCTTAATCCGGGCTACTCGTCGTATTCTCCACAGAAACTTCTGAGCCATCTCACGCCCGAAGATTATGGCCGACTTCAGGAGAAAATCTATCGTTTTCCCGGTTTTTTCATTCAGAAGAGAATTCTGCGCCAGTATAACTACCTTGCCGGAGCCAACGTGCTCGGCAATATCCGCGAGGTTTCGGAAGCTGATATTGAGAAAGATTCCTACTATATGGCCGGAGACTATACCGGCGACCTCGGCATCGAGAAGAGCTATGAGGTTGCCCTCCGCGGCCGGAAAGGATTGGAAATCTATATCCGCGACGCTCTCGGAAAAATTCAGGGCCGTTATGAAGGGGGAGCGCATGACGTGGCCGCTGTATCGGGTAGAAACCTTAAGCTTAGCATCGACATTGAGCTTCAGCAATATGCCGAATCCCTTATGGCTGGTAAGAAAGGTGCTATTGTAGCGATTGAGCCTGAAACCGGTGAGATTCTGGCTCTCGTCTCAGCTCCGACCTACGATCCTACACTCCTTGTCGGGCGAGATCGCGGCAAAAATTACCGTTCACTGGTTCTCGATTCCGACAAGCCTCTTTTCGACAGGGCAATCATGGCCGGTTACCCTCCGGGTTCGACCTTCAAACCCACACAGGGTCTTATCCTATTGAATGAAGGAATCGTAACACTCGGGACGGCATTCCCGTGCGCACGAGGTTTTGTTTCGGGCGGTCTGAGAGTAGGCTGTCATCCTCATGCCTCGCCTATAGCTCTTAAGCCGGCGTTGCAGACTTCGTGTAACGCATATTTCTGCTGGGGTTTCAAGGCAATGATTGACCGGCGCAGCAAATACGGCTCGGTCGCTAATGCTTTCGAGGTATGGAAAAACCACCTCGTTTCGATGGGTTACGGCTATAATCTCGGCGTTGACCTCCCCGGGGAGAAGCATGGTTTTATTCCAAACTCCAAGACATATAATAAGCATTATGGCGAAGGACATTGGAGCGCGAAGACAATTATCTCCGTCTCGATCGGGCAGGGCGAGATTCTTGCCACTCCGCTTCAGATCGCCAACCTCTGCGCCACTATTGCAAACCGCGGCTGGTTCATAACCCCTCACGTCGTCAAGGAGATTCAGGATTCGACCCTTCCAAGAGAATATATTGAGAAAAAACATCCGACGATTAATCCGTCATACTATGTCCCGATTGCCGAGGGCATGAGAATGGCAGTTCTCGGAGGTACTTGTAAAGGTACAAATCTTCCCGATATCGAAGTCGCAGGCAAGACCGGTACCGCTCAGAATCCCCATGGCGCCGACCATTCGGCCTTTATAGGGTTCGCTCCTTATAACAATCCGAAGATCGCCGTGTGTGTCTATGTCGAGAATGCCGGTTACGGAGCTGCATTCGGTGTGCCTATCGGTTCGCTCGTAATTGAGAAATATCTCAAGGGCGAGATTGCCGAGAACCGCAAATATATCGAGGAAAGAATGTTACACACTTCAACAATCCACAGTGGCACAAAGAAACACTAATCCATCTGTTCTCAAGTATGTCGACTGGTGGACGGTCGGTATATATCTTGTTCTCGTCGTTGCGGGCGCGCTGAGCATCTATGCCGCGAGCTACGACTTCGACAGCGCCTCGATTCTGTCGTTCGCAGAATTCTCCGGAAAACAGATCCGCTGGATAGGATTGTCGCTTGTAGCGGGCCTTATATTGCTTCTTATCGACGCGCGTATCTACGAGACCTATGCCTATCCGATTTTTTTCGCCATGTTGCTGCTGTTGGCAGTGACGATATTCATAGCTCCCGATATCAAAGGCTCGCGCTCGTGGCTCCTTCTCGGGCCGATGAGCCTTCAGCCCGCCGAGTTTGCCAAATGCGCTACGGCGCTGGCGCTTGCCAAGCTTTTCAGCGGCTATAATTTCGTTTTGCGCGGGTCGCAAAGTTACTACAAGGCGCTGACGATAATTTTTGTGCCGATACTCCTGATTCTTGCCCAGCATGAGACAGGTTCAGCTCTGGCTTATCTGTCGCTTTTCTTTGTGCTGTATCGCGAGGGCATGAGCGGCCTTGTTCTTCTGGCGGCTGCGTGTGCTGTAGTGTTCTTTGTTGTGGCGGTTAAATTCTCGGAGCCGCTTTTCATGGGCATTCCTTCTGGCGAGGCTGTTGTTCTCGGCCTGATAATGATTCTGATGGTTCTGATGGTGGCGGTTTATTGCCGGCGTCCTATCGAGGCCCGCAATATTCTCTTCGGATTTATTGCGACGACTGTTGTCGTGTCGATACTCGCTCTCTGCGGAGTTCATGTGCCGGGATATTTATTCTTTATCGGGTCTATTGTCGTGGCATGTGGCTATATCGGATTCACGATGCTGCGTGCTCCCGCCAAGCGTCTTATGCTGACACTGTCGTCGACCATCGTTGCGGTTGTGTTCCTTTTCTCGGTGAACTTCACCTTCAACAGCATTCTGCAGCCTCATCAGCAGATGCGAATCAAGGTCGCTCTCGGAATTGAAAACGATCCGCGCGGTGTAGGTTATAATGTCAACCAGTCTAAGATTGCCATAGGCTCGGGTGGCTTCTGGGGCAAAGGTTTCCTGAACGGAACACAGACTAAACTGAAATATGTTCCGGAACAGCATACCGACTTTATCTTCTGCACTATCGGCGAAGAACAGGGATTTGTCGGAGCTACGGCCGTGGTGCTCCTTTTCCTCGCTCTGATTCTCAGGATTCTGTCGCTCGCCGAGCGACAGCCGACGGTCTTCGGACGTGTTTATGCCTATTGTGTGGCTTCATTCCTTATGTTCCACCTTGCCATTAACGTAGGGATGGTTATAGGGTTATGCCCTGTCATCGGAATTCCGTTGCCGTTTTTCAGCTATGGCGGTTCTTCGCTCTGGGGCTTTACTTTCCTTCTGTTCATTCTGTTGAGAATAGATGCGGCGCGCCGTGAGCGCCCGGGACTTTGACGTATGGCTCAACGCAATTCTGTCATCTCGATAATCAAGGGTCTGGCAATCATTCTTATGGTTGTCGGGCACGCCGAGGCACCCGAGCTAATAACGAATTTCATCTACACGTTCCACATGCCGGTATTTTTCATCTGTGCCGGCTATTTCTTCTCCCGAAAATATGTGACCGACCCCTGGTCGTTCATCTCGAAGCGTTTCCGCGGCCTTTATCTGCCGTTCCTGAAGTGGAGCATCGTCTTTCTTGTGCTCCATAACCTGTTTTTCGAGATAGGGCTTCTCAATGAAGATTACGGTAACTGGACGGGAGGCGTCACTCACCCGTATTCATTCTCTACGGCGATGCGTCGTCTGGCATTGATAGTGACGTCGATGTCGGGCTACGATGAGTTCCTCGCCGGTGCTTTCTGGTTTTTCCGCGGATTGCTTGTTGCCTCGATTGCTTTTCTGGTTATCTATCGGCTTCTTATAGGGAGGCTGACCGAGGGTAGGGCAGTGACGTTCATCTGTCTGTCGGCGGTCGGTTTTGTGGCGTTCCGTCTCGCTTTCGACTTCAAGATTGCCACAATACCCAACGGGGGTCTTCGCGAGACCTGGGGGCTGTTCTTCTTCGGCGTCGGAGTGCTGTTCCGCCGATATGAGCATATCCTCCGCGAACATTGGGCGCTTGCTTTGGCATATTTCACACTGCTCTGCGGTGCGGCATGGCTTCATCTTTCAGGAATGAACAACGCCGCCCGATGGCGCGATCTATGGTCGCTGCCGGTTACCGGCACAATCGGATTCCTGTTACTTCACTGGATAGCAGGAGCTATTGACGGCCGCCGGTCGAAGATGCGCGACCTGCTGGTGTTCATCGGCGACAATACTCTGTATGTCTTCATATTCCACATCATATCGTTCAAGGCGGTCAGCCTGCTGAAGATATGGTGGTATGGACTTGACCCGGGTCAGATAGGATGTCACATGGTCATCCACTATAACCACACCGATTTCTTCTGGGTGCTTTATTCCGTTGCCGGAGTCGCGCTCCCTCTTGCCGTTCTTTCGCTGTATCGGTCATTGAAGAGCCGCCGCCTTAACGCGGCCGAACCTGATGCCGGGGCCTGACTCCATGCCGGTAATGGACGCCTTGTCAGTTCATTGCGATTTTCTCGAATTTTCCAAATCTGACGGCTATTGTTTTATTAAAAAATTTTGGCTTATTTTGCAATGAATTCCAATCCCGAAATTCAGTTCATATAATGCCGGACCACTCGAAAAAGTGGCAGTCTTGTCTTGGCCTTATTCAAGAGAAGATAACGCCTGAACAGTTCACAACATGGTTCAAACCTCTGAGCTTCCGAAGCTTTGAGGACGGTGTGCTGAACATAAACGCGCCGTCACAGTATTTCGCCGAACAGATCGAAATGCGCTTCCTTTCGGTGCTTTCTCAGGCTATCGTCACGTATTTCGGGCAGAAGGTCAAACTCATCTATAACTTCAAGCTCGGCGACGACAGTTCAACCAACGTAAAGCTCGAGATGCCGAACAGCTCTCCCGCAGTTCCGGCTCCTGAAGTCGCTCCAGCGACAGAAGTCGATCCCGGCTTCGAATCGCTGCTTAACCGCAACTATACCTTCGAGAACTACTGTGGCAGCGATTCCAACAAACTGCCTCTTTCGCTGGCTGAGTCGGTGGCCCGCAATCCCCACAGGCAGACCTTCAACCCGATGTTCCTTTTCGGAAGCACCGGTGTCGGAAAAACCCATCTCATTCAGGCTATAGGCCTGAGAATACTCGAAGAGAATCCGAAGGCAAGGGTTAGATACGTGCCGGCGCGCCGTTTCGAAAGCGAGTATACAACTGCCGTAGCGTCGGGCAAGACCAACGACTTCTTCAATTTCTACCAGAGCGTCGACGTGCTCATCATCGACGATGTTCAGGATCTTGCCGGCAAGAAACCTGCTACCCAGAACTGTTTTTTCCATATCTTCAATCAGCTTCATCTGAATCAGCGTCAGCTGATTCTCTCGTGCGACACTCCGCCGACTAAGCTCGAAGGTCTCGAAGAGCGTCTGATCTCGCGCTTCAAGTGGGGCATAACGGTTGAGCTCGCCAAGCCTGACCTCGCCCTTCGCAAGGAAGTCCTCAGGCTGAAAGCCCGTCAGGACGGACTCGACCTCCCCGTTGAGATTCTCGACTTTATAGCTGACAATGTGACCGACAGTATCCGCGAACTCGAAGGGGTGGTGGCCTCCCTGCTGGCCCATTCGATGGTGCTCAACCGCGACATCTCGATCGACCTGGCGCGCAACGTGCTATCCAATGCGGTGAAGATGAGCAGGAAGCAGCTGAACTTCGATTTCATCGCCGATACGGTCTCCGATTATTTCGATGTCGACCCCGATCAGGTTTTCTCTTCGTCGCGACAGCGAAGCCTCGTCGAGGCCCGCAATACAATCATGTATCTTGCGAAGAAACTCACGAAGATGCCCTATGCATCGATAGGCGCGCGCTTTTCGCGCACCCATGCCACTGTGCTCCACGCCTGCAACACATTCAAGGAGCATCTGACTGTCGACAAAAAACTTCGGCGCGCCGTCGATGAGATCGAGGCGCGCCTGAGGGTTTGAAGCCGGTATTCCTTTTTATTAGAAAATCTTTATCGGGGGTATGTAGTGCTTCGGACGGCGCTTGAGGTCGATGAGAATCGAGTCGAGATGCGCTGCGGTGTTGTTGATGTTGTTATAAAGCCCAGGATCGCGCATCAGCAGTCCTAACGACGAGCTCGGGTCGTTGAGCTGGTTCGACAGCGCCAGCAGATTCTCGCTCATGCGGTTGATGTTGTTCATTGTAGAATCGAGTGGCATTGTTTTCAGCTTGGCGGCGACTTCCGTGAGGTCGCTTGAAATTGAATTGAGGTTGGCTGCGATCTGGCGGACATCTGTCATTGTCATCGATGCGTTGCTGACTATGCCGGGAGTGGGCGCGAGCGCTGCATTGAGAACAACAGTGCTCTTCTCGAGATTTGCCATTATGGCGTCGAGCCTCCGGATTGACGAAGCAAGCGCGGGATCAGCGGCAAGATCGGTAACGGCGACAACAAGTGAATCAATATGAGGCAAAAGGGTAACTACGGCAGGCATCACGTCGCCGCTGAGATTGTCCATCAGCCCGGTTGAGTTCACTCCGTCGAGACGTTCGCCGACGTCGTGGTATGAGCCGCCCTGGGCGAGCTGAAGGTCGATTGTCGAGGTGCCGAGCATCGAGGTCACCAGAACGGCTTTCGAGCCGCGGGGCACCTTGAGCGACTTGTCGAGGCTGAGTTCGACTCTGACATGGCCCGGATTGTCGTATTCATATTGGATCTCGCGCACAATGCCGACTTTAAAGCCGTTGACAGTTACCGGAGCGCTCTCGGCAAGACCGTCGACATTGGTGTAGGAGACATAATAGTAGTTCTCAGGATGGAAGATATTGACTCCTTTAAGATAGTCAATGCCAAAGAAAACGATGAGCAGCGATATTAGCACTGTCAGGCCGATAATGGCTTCTTTCGAGAATAATTTCTTCATTATGCTGATTTGATTGTTTGTCTGTTCAATTTATCCGTTTGCCGTTTTTTGTTTTGATGACGAAAGCGTCGGGGAAGCGTTGCTTAAGCTTTTCAAGGCATTTCTGAGCTTCGGACGGTGTGGCGAATGAGCCGACGGTATATTTGACAGCTCCCCCGTGGCGGTAACTGTCGACATCTGTCAGGTCGCTGAGCCGACTGTCGTTTCTGGAGAGCGGCTTGTCGGAGGTGAGAATCTGTACTTTATAGATTATTTTGTTCTCGGTAGTCTTACCGGGAGCTTTTTCCACGGAGTCTGCCGCAGAACTGTCGTTTGTTCTGCCGCTTTTTGCCGGCTTGCCGGCTTTTGCAGGTGCCTTCAGCCCGCGCCGATATGTCGCTATTCCGTTGTAGATCGCCTGGGCCAGATCGTCGCGGCCTTTGTCGCTGGCCAGAAAGCGTTCCGACTCGGGGTTGCAGATGAAGTCAAGCTCGACAAGCACAGCGGGCATCGATGTGCGCACGAGAACCCAGAACGGAGCCTGCCTGACCCCTTTGTCGCGCCGTCCGGCTGTAGTTATAAGCTCGCGCTGTATCTCGTCGGCAAGGCGTATGCTCTGATCGATGTGGGCGTTCTGAGCCATCTCGAACATTATATAGCTCTCTGCCGAAGTCGGATCGAAGTCGCAGTAAGTTGTCGAATAGTCATCTTCGAGCTTCATGACCGAGTTCTCGCGCATGGCGACGTCGAGATTGGTGCTCGCTCGGTTAAGGCCGAGGGTATAAACGCTGGCGCCGCAAACTTTCGTGCGGTTTGGATTCTTGGCATCGACCGAGTTGGTGTGGATCGACACGAAAATATCGCCTTTCGAGCGGTTGGCTATATCGCAGCGCCCCTGAAGGGTCACGAAATTGTCATTATTGCGGGTGAAGATGACTTTCGCATCGGGCATCCGTTTCTCTATCAGCTTCCCGAGTCTTTGGCCCACAGCGAGATTGATCGACTTTTCGTTGACGATTTCTCCGACGGCACCATTGTCATGCCCACCGTGTCCCGCGTCGATGACTATGCAGAACTGACGCTCGGCGGCAGTCAGGCCGATGGCCGTTATGGCCGTCAGCACAATGGCAAGCAGGAGTTGTCGAACAGTCGTCGTCATTATTTTCTCGAAATATCGCACAAAATTAGTCAAAATTCTGTTACTTTGTTGTCGCATAGCGAACATATAAGCCTTTTCGACCAATGAAAGTTCAGTATATATCAATTCTGGCGGCGTTTCTGATGCTTGTCGCCTGTCATTCCAAATCTCCTGAAGGGCGGAATGCCGCACAACCCGAAGATGTTGCCGACGGCGTAGCGCCTGTCGGCGTTGTAGATCTTACGGATCTTGCTGTAGATGCTGACCCTGATAGCATCCGGCTTTATGCCGCTCCGCTGACAGCTCTTCTCAGATTGCAGCAGATTTCCGATACCGTCAGCGAAGAGGCACTGACCCGGTATGCCGCTTCTAAGGCAGTCGCGATGTTTCGTCCGGAAGTGGCTAAGATATGGCCCGACAGTGTTCTGAACCGTCGTCTTCAGGCGGTCGCCAACCGTCTTCCGGCTGTGTTGCCGACCGTTAAGATGCCTGTTGTCTATACTGTCGTATGGCCATATAATCAGAGCGTGGTAGCGCTGGGCGATTCAGCCGTGATTCTCGCGCTGAACCATTATCTTGGCGCGCAGCATCCGGCCTATAACGGTTTTGCAGAGTATGTCAGGCGTCATAAAGAGCCTGAACGGGTTGCTGTCGACCTTGCCGAGGCTATTGTCAGTCTGAGGTTTCCATATGATGGAGGCAGCTATCCTACGGTATTGTCCAGATTGCTTCGTGAAGGCGCCATTGTCGAGGCGGTGATGCGCCTGACTGGAGTAGACGAGGCCGCTGCACTCGGCTTTACTCCCGACCAGGCCTTGTGGGCCGATTCTAATGAACGCCAGGCTTGGGAGACTATGCTCAACCGCAAGATGGTTTTTTCGACAGATGCCGATCTTGCCGAAGCTCTGATAGCTCCGTCGCCGTCGACATCGGTATTGAATGTCGAAAGTCCGGGACGCCTCGGCCGTTTCATAGGTCATCGCATTGTTGCGGCCTATCTACGGTCTAATCCCGACACCTCTCTGTCATTTATCCTCTCTCCTGAATTCTGGAACGACGGAAACACTCTCTCGAAGAGCGAATATTAACCGGGAATGCCGGATAAATATGTTGTATAACATACTCATTAATTAAATTTAACAATTGCTGCGATCCTTGTTGCCATAACGCTTTCGAGCGGTTCAGAATGCTAATATGGTCTATATCAGGGATGTTAATTTTGTTAAAAGGAAATCTTTCTGTAATTTTGCGGCGTTTTAATCATAGCGATGGCGTTGCAGAGGCAGCGCTTATGCCGAAAATCGGCAGGGAAGTTTACTCGTCTGACGAGGTTCTTCCTCAAGTTTAATTTCATTCTTAAACGTATGAAGAAAACAATGTCAATCATTGCGCTCTTCGCCGTTGTTCTCGTGTCATTGTCTGCTCATTCGGGGCGGGTATTTGAAGCCGCCGAAGGCTACAAGGCCCCCGGACTTGAGCTTGAGTATCACGGAAAGTCACTCAACCTCGATGACATGAAGGGACGATTTGTCCTGGTCAATTTCTGGAGCTCGCTCGACGCAATGTCGCGCATCTCCGCCTCCGACTATGATAGTTTTGTCGGAAAGGCCGATAAGGAACAACAGCTTAGTCTCATCTCGGTAAATCTTGATCCGAGCGAAGCCCTTTTTCGTGAGATAATAAGGCGAGACGGCTTGAGCGAATCATCGCAATGGCATGTCGAAGGCCCGCAGGCCGGCAGGATTTCCGATGCCTACAACCTTCGTCATGGATTAAGCTCTTTTCTGATCGACCCCGAGGGCCGCATCATTGCTGTCAACCCCGACAGAGAGCAACTCAAGGCTGCTCTGGCAGCCGGTTAATTTGGAAGAAACCTTTTCACGACAGCGACATCGGACGCTTTTTGCGACGATGTCGCTGTCGCGGCTTTATCTGTAATACTCTGAAATAAATTCGTTTAACGTTTATTAAGAAAATATTTCCTCTTGATTTTTGGAGCTTATGAAAAGAAGCCCTACCTTTGCATCGTCAATCGAAAGAACGACAATAGAACATGGCGATTTAGTGTAGTGGTCTAGCACGCCGCCCTCTCACGGCGGAAACCAGGGTTCGAGTCCCTGATTCGCTACTTAACCATGATGAATGCAGCCTTCGCGTTAAAATGACGCGAAGGCTTTTTCATAGGTATAAAAAACGAGAGGCCGTTGCCCGTCTGGGCAGCGGCCTCTCTCTCACGTTTCAACTATTTATTTATGAGAGCCTCAATATCTGGTATCACTACCCAATATCAAGGACGAGGGATGTAAATGACAGTTTCTTTCGGTTGCTGGGTCATGCATTCTGTTATTGATGATTCGTTTCATTGCCATTTCTCTGTTTGCTATATATAGAACAATCATAATTCTTTGTTGCTCAGCTCGTTTGCGCTAAAAGAGATTAAAAATTGTTTATCCAGAAGCTTTTTTATATTAACCTCTTAATTTTAAGTTAACGCCTGAGGCATATTTTAAGAAAAATAGACTACCTTTGCAGCTATAAACCAAATTCTATCGTTTTCATGAAAAGCTTTTCAGTGGGTAGGTCGGTGATTTTTTCTCTCGCACTGGCTGTCTTTTGCCCTTCGCAGGCCCGTGAGGGCGTTTTTGATGTCGCCACAGCCGGCGGCTCTACTGTCAGTCTTGATTTCATAAATCCCGACATTGTCAGGGTCACTACGATTCTTCCGGGCGAAAAACCGGGCGAGGCTACTCCGGCCTCGGTGCTGACGCCTGTCCCTTTTACCGGAAACGTGACCGAAGACACATCGCATTTCTTTGCTGTCACAACCTCGGCCGGACTCAGGGTGGCAGTTGACAAGACCACCGGCTCGGTCAGCCTGACAGCAGGGCGTGCCGGTGTGCTCGATCTCGGCGAGCGCAAAATCTGTCCGTGCGGAAAGCGGCGCCTCTCAATGATGACTCTCGGAGGCGGCTCTTTCTATGGAGGCGGTGAACGCGGCTATTCGCTTAATCTCGCCGGTGACACTCTCGTTATGTATAACCGTCAGAACTACGGCTACACTGCCGGCGACCCGCGTATCAAGCAGATGAACATCACAATGCCAGTCGTGTTGTCGTCGAACGGCTATGCGCTCGTATTCGACGATTTCGCCCCCGCCAAGCTGACTCTTTCCAATCCCCTGACATATACCACAGAAGGAAAGGCTCCGATATCATATTATTTTGTCAACGGAAACGGGTCGCTTGAAGGAACCGTGCGCCGCCTGAGTGAACTCACCGGGCGTCAGGAGCTGCCGCCGCTATGGTCGCTGGGATATATCACGTCGAAATACGGCTATAAGACCCAACATGAGACCGACAGCGTTGTCAGTCGCCTGAAACGCGGGGGATATCCTCTCGACGGTGTGGTTCTCGACCTTTACTGGTATGGCAAGGAGCAGGACATGGGACGCCTGAGCTGGGATCCCGAACAATGGCCCGACCATAAGAAGATGCTTGCCGGCCTCAGGAAAAAAGGTGTCAACACGATTATTATACATCAGCCCTATATACTCCGTAACGGTCGCGCTCTCGATAACTACAACCTGCTGAAGGAGAGCGGAATGATGGTGATGGATTCTGTGCTCTCCGGGCCTCAGGAAGTCAAGATATGGGTCGGCGAAGGAGGAATGTTCGACGTCAGCAATCCTTCGACGCGCGAATGGATGGCCTCACGTCTGAAAGAGCTCACCGATGAAGGTGTCGGCGGATGGTGGGGCGATCTCGGCGAACCCGAGGTGCATCCCGAGAACGGACGCCATGCCAATGGTCTTACGGCCCGTCAGTATCATAACCTCTACGGCAATGACTGGAGCTCTATAATATATGAACTGTATAAGAAAGAATATCCCGACACCCGTCTGATGACAATGATGCGCGGCGGCACTACCGGCTTGCAGCGCTACAGCGTCTTCCCGTGGTCGACCGACGTCAGCCGTTCGTGGGGTGGTCTTCAGCCCCAGGTGACGATCATGCTCAATTCAGGCATGAGCGGACTCGGATATATGAGCCACGATGTCGGAGGTTTCGCCGTTGATCCGGCCGCTCCCTACGATCCCGAGCTTTATGTGCGCTGGCTTCAGCTCGGCACCTTCTCTCCGGTTCTTAGAACCCACGCCCAGGATTTCGCCGAGCCGTATCTCTATCCCGATCAGGAAGATATTCTGAAGTCTTTCATCCGCAAGCGCTACAGCTGGCTTCCCTATAACTATACGCTGGCCTACGACAATGCATCGCAGGGCCTCCCTCTGGTGCGTCCTCTTAACTTCTATGCCCATTCGACAGGCGCGGATGTCGATGACGTGGCCGATCAGTATCTCTGGGGCCGCGATGTCATGATCGCTCCAGTTCTCGAAAAAGGAGCCACGGGTCGTCGTGTGGTGATACCTGACGACGGCAGCCGCTGGATCGACTACAATGACCCGTCGAAAATTTTCGCTCCGGGTTCAGTCATAGAAAACTATGAGGCTCCGTTGTCGGTTCTGCCGATGTTTGTGCGCGAGGGCGCATTCATTCCCGAGGCTGTCCGGACAATGGGCTCTACGGCCGATTACGATCCGTCGAAGCTTACGGTCAATTACTATCCTGTCGAGGGAGCAACTTCGGCCTATACTCTTTTCGATGACGACCGGAAGTCGCCGCGCTCGCTCGCCGATGCCGCCTACCAGCTCATAACCTTCAAGGGCGATGACAAAAAGAGCTCGATAGTGATAGAGGTGTCGTCGGAAGGCTCCTATAAGGGAATGCCGGGGCGCAGAGAACTGACATTCGCCGTCCATGGGGTAGGGAAGCCCTCCGGCATCGTTGTTGATGGCCGCAAACTTAAGAAATTCAGTTATTCCGACGGACTTCTTACGGTGCCCGCCACGTTAGTCGCCGGTCGGCCGCTTACGATCGAAATTCTCAAATAAGGATTTACAGAAAGCCCCGTCGATGTTCTGCGACGGGGCTTTCTGTCTTTATCCCTCCTGAAATGATGCTGAAATTCGTCGCTGTTTGCCAAAAAATCGCTAACTTTGCGGAGTAAAACCAAACAAAAATTCAGCTATGGCAACTCTGTTGAAAACCGACTTTCATTTCCCTGCGCAGACGGCTGTCTATCATGGCAAAGTGCGCGATGTTTACACAATCAACGACTCTACTCTCGTCATGGTGGCTACAGACCGCATCTCGGCCTTTGATGTCGTTCTGCCCGAAGGTATTCCTTATAAAGGTCAGGTGCTTAACCAGATTGCCGCCTTTTTCCTCGATGCCACCCGCGATATAGTGCCCAACTGGAAGCTGGCCACTCCCGATCCGATGGTGACCGTGGGACAGCGTGCCGAAGCTTTCCCTGTCGAGATGATAATCCGTGGCTATCTTGCCGGCAGCGCCTGGCGCGAATATGCCGCCGGAAAGCGCGAGATCTGCGGCGTGAAGCTCCCCGACGGGATGGTTGAGAACCAGGCTTTCCCCGAGCCGATCATTACCCCGACGACAAAGGCCGCCGAGGGGCACGACGAGAATATTTCGGCAGAGGAAATCATAGCCCGTGGTCTTGTCAGTGAGGAAAACTACAAGACAATGGCAGAATATACGATGGCTCTCTATCGCCGCGGCGTTGATATGGCTGCCCGGAAAGGTCTGCTTCTTGTCGATACCAAATATGAGTTCGGACTCCTTGACGGCAAGGTGATTCTCATTGATGAGATCCACACACCAGACTCTTCTCGCTACTGGTATGCCGACGGTTATCAGGAGCGTCTCGCCGCCGGCGAACCCCAGCGTCAGCTCTCGAAAGAGTTTGTGCGTCAGTGGCTCATCTCCAACGGCTTTATGGGCAAGGAGGGCCAGAAAGTTCCCGATATGACTCCCGAGGTTGTCAATTCTATCTCAGAGCGATATATAGAGCTTTATGAGCATCTGACCGGCAACACTTTTGTAAAGGCTGAGGAAACCGATCTCGACGCCCGTATCGAAAAGAATGTCCTTGACTGTCTCGACCGTCTTTAATGGCCGACGTTGAGAAGATCACGCCCTACGACAGCGAGGGCGATTCCCGTGCCAAGGGCTTGCAGGTCAGGGATATGTTCGACAATATCGCCCCGGCATACGATTTCATGAACCGAGCGATGACGCTCGGCATCGACCGCTGGTGGCGCCGCCATGCCGTCAATCTTCTGCGACGCTGGCAACCTCGCTACATTCTTGATGTAGCCACCGGAACCGGTGACCTCGCCCTCTCTATGGCGCGGCATCTCGATCCGGTTAGCATTGTCGGCGTCGACCTGTCAGATGGAATGCTCGAGAAAGGGCGTGTGAAGGTTGCTAGAGCCGGTTTGGGCGATGTTATCTCCATGCGTCAGGCTGACTGCCTGAATCTGCCGTTCCCCGACCGTGTTTTCGATTGCGTTACGGCTGCTTTCGGAGTGCGCAATTTCGAGGATCTTCTTGGCGGATATATGGAGATGTATCGTGTGATCAAGCCCGGAGGCGTGCTGATGGTTGTCGAGCTGTCGACTCCTACTTCTCCGGCTGTCAGACCGCTGTATGATTTCTACACCAATCGCCTGATTCCGTCCGTGGGGCGTCTGGTGTCGAAAGACAGCGATGCATATACTTATCTGCCGCAGAGCATCGCCGCTGTCCCTCAGGGGCAGGAAATGGCCGCTTTGATGAGAAGCGCCGGGTTCTCTGACGTCGAAATCCATCCGATGACTTTCGGAGTCTGTACGATTTATCTGGCACTCGTCTGAACTGACTTATAACCATAAAATTACGCCCCGCAACCGGTCTGCCGGATTGCGGGGCGAATATTATTTGTCGGATGTGAGGTTATCTTACGGCCACCTTCACAGGCGTATGACCCGGGGCGTTGGTTCGCACTACATATATTCCCTGCGGGAGGTTGCGGCTCGTCTGTCCGCAAGTCCCTGCGGCTGCAAGCCGGCCGTCGATCGAGAATATTTCGTAGCGGGTTGCTTCGGGGAAGCCTTCGGTAAAGACAACATTCCCGTAAGCCCAGATCTTGCCGATAGTTACTTCCGTGTTGTCAATGCCACCTTCGTCGGGATCGTCGGGACGCTCCGACGGATCGTAGCCGATAACCTCGTCGAGGTGTGCCATCTGTCCGGTTATGAAGTCTTTGATAAACCTGATTTCGTCATCGTAGCCGGAGGGAACGCGCGGGTTCATGTGGACATATTCCTTCATGATGGGCCAGCGCATGAAATTCAGCCGGGCCGACTCTTTGATTTCTTCGGCGTTATCGTCGACATATTCATTGAGCGATTCGGCCGACAGATCCTTGTTGCGGGCATTGCTCCAGACAGCTTTTATTTCGTCGGCCGTGCCGGGGTCTTTCGTGAGTATCCGCTGGGCGAAATAGCGCATTCCGTCGGCACCGCTTGCCGAGCCTGAATCCCACAGATAGGAATTTCCGCTTCGGGTAGTGGCGGGGTAGGTGCGGTTGTCATTATCGAATCCGAGGTCGAAATCCCAAACCGGGCCTGTGTAGATTCTCGGATCGTTGCGCTGCTTATACATATATGTGCTCCAGTAGGTATCGGTATTGCACGCTATTTCGTTGACAAGCATGTGCTGTATGAAAGATGTGTTGTCGAAAACAGTGCGGTAACCTGTTTCGGGGCTGGTATCTTTCATCAGATTCTCGAGACTGGCGAAGTAGTTTGCGATATAGTCGCTCTGGGCTTTCACGATTTCCTCTTCGTCGGGCGATTTGATGGTGATGGGAATGCCGTAGTGAGGTGTCCTGAACCATGAGACTTCCTCAGTAGCATATCCGTCGACTTCAACGAAATATCCGCCTGTCAGTGTCTCCCCTTCAACGTCGGTCGGCTCCATCTCCTCAATCTCAACACGGCCGGGATTGACTTCGACCTGATCGCAGAACTGGTAGCAGCCTTTATATTCACCGTTGAGAACAACGTCGACGGGGCGGCAATAAGGGACATAGCTCATGCCTATGCGGCGCGCTGCTTCGAAAGCCACGATGTTGCGCAGGAGCGATTTATCACCGTAATTATTGATAAGAGTCCATTTCTTAGCCTTGGCGGGAGCGTCGAGAGGCTGCTGCTTTTTCTCGAACTTGATGCGCCAGGGTTTCTTGGGAAACGCCCGGCTGGCGTTGCCGCGCTCTCTGATTCCTCCGGGCGCTTCAAGAAGTTCGGTTCCGTTGTTGCTGATAATCACTACGTTTCCGTCGATGGTGTGCTCCTTGTCGTAAGGCTCTTCCTGATTGACGGTGTGGATGATAACCGTCGGGATATTCGTTATCTGCCACAGACGCGAGTCGTCGCCGGCTCCTTTGTCGCCGTAGAACGCAAGCTCGGCCAGACGCGTATGGGTCGACGACGGCGCGCAATAACGCACGTAGCGAACGCCTCGCGAACAGTTGACGGTGAGTTTTAGCTCCTTGCCAGCGTCAGGGCGTGAATCAACTATGGCAAGGGGGATTCCGTCGCTGAAGTCGGCGTTGTTGGCCCCTTCGATAACGGCAAGCTCGCTCAGTGAGCCTTGTTCGGGCACAATGAACACTTCCGTGATCACGTATTTTTCTCCGAGGTCGAGGCCGGCCCATCCGTATGAGGGGGCCGCGGAGCGGAATGTTGTCGACGGATTGCCGTCAAACAGATTGGCAACGGGATAAGAAGCATTGGGCGTTGAACTGATGGGCGTTCCGCTGAGTTTCCCGGATGCGCCGGCGCACAATGCCGTGGTTGCGATTGCTGTGAATGTGAGGATTTTTCTGATCATTGTCTGTGACTAACTGTTATGATTGGTTCCGGGGCATTCTGATGTTATTTGTTTTTGTTTAAATTGCTCGCTAAATTACAATAATTAAATGAGACGGACAAATAACTGAGGCAGGCATTTCCTCCCGGAATTGCCTGCCCTTGTTGTAGCCGAAAAGGCTGACAAACCTAACATAAAACACATTTACTTTTTGCACTATCAAATTGCGTTGCTGCCGGCGTGATAGCCGCCGCGACGAATTTAATAAACCCTAAATTGTCCGACTGCCTCAAATCTCTTTGAGTCTTAGCCGTTCGCTCGCTTCGTTAGTGCTACGAAATTAGTTATACTTTTGTCGTTTTCCTATGATATTGAGATGCTATAAAGTATATATGGAGGTTGGTCTTTGCTGTAATATATTGATTATTAATGCAATGATAGCCGCGTGACGATAATTGTTATATAGATTTTCGGGTAATAGATATAGACGTTAAAGTTTCAATTTTTTAGCCGGAATGTTGTTTTGTGAGTTTTTGTGAGTTGGTATTTGCATTTATTGAATATGATTATTATCTTTGTGAAGCACAATTACTGATACACATTATCTTTTTGACATGAAAAGATGCACGATTCTCTTATTCGTTCTCTCGGCTCTGTTCACCTGTGTTGGCGCTGAGTCGCCCAAATCTGTGTCTGCCCTGTTGACTGCCATAGACGCTGCCGCAGACAAATTCCCTGACCTTCTCGCCCGACGTTACTCTCGTGTCGATTCGGTGCGCACGGCGCTTATGCGCGAATCACGTCCTGAGCAGTTTTATGTCGGTGTGCGCGATATGTTGTCGGAACTCGAGACGCTCAGTTATGATTCTCTTCTTGTCGAATGCAACCGCTTTTCGCCCAAGGCAGCTTCAATGCGCCTTGATGCGCTATGTCAGTGGATAGCTTTCAAAAAAGCAGGTGCGATGGCCATGTGCGGAGCGGTTCGTGAGGCGATAAAGTCGGTTAACGACCTGAGTGAGGCCGGGATCGACCCAAACAACCGCCATGTCGCTTCGGAAACCCGTCTTCGGGTCATGTATTCGGGCTTCCGGCTCACCGAAGACCTTGATGCTGCCCGGACTTATGTCGAAGGATTGCGTGAGGCTGTTGATTCTTTGCAGACTCTTTATTATGAAGGGTCACCGGTCTATCTGTTGCTTTCGGGAGTTCGTGCCGATATCGACGGGGACCTTCCGGTTGCGGCCGCCTCATATACCGATGTTATTAAAAGCCCACGGGCCGGAACATTCGCCGTTTCCTGTGCGGCAGCGCTTATGGGTATGTTGTGCAAGCGGGTAGGGGATGATTCCAAAGCATTATATTATTTCTCCCTTGGAGCCCTTAACGACCTGAACAATGTCGATCCTACCGGCGAATCACTCGGATGTCTCGGTCTTGAGCTCCTTCAGGCAGGCGACGCCGGACGCGGCCGACCGCTGCTTTTAATGGCTTTCAGGAATGCGCTGTCAACCGGCAGTTTGCCGCAGATTGCCAGATTCTCGTCGCTTATGCCGGGAGAGTTTGACAATATAAATGAAGACTTTTCGCAGATGTCGCTTCGCAGTCGTCTTGTCATCGCGGCACTTCTGATAGTTGTTTCGGTTCTCGTTTTTGTTTTGATTCGGATGCGACGGCGCCTTGCCGGTGCCCGGGAATATGGTGTGGAGCTTGAACGGGCCAATGCCGTCAAGGAGGAAGCCGTATGTAATTTCCTCGAAATGTCGGCCGGATTTCAGGAGCGTCTTGATGATTTCACAAAGCTGACCCGACGCAAAATCTCGGCCGGCCAGTCTGACGAATTGCTGACAATTATCAAGAACGGTGATATTCGTGAAGATGCCGACAGTCTGGCTATAAAATTCTTTGATAGGGGATTTCTCATGATTTATCCTCATTTTGTCGAGAATGTCAACATGCTTCTTGAGGATGACAACCGGGTTGTTATGTCAAACCCTGATCAGCTGACAACCGAGCTTCGGGTTCTTGCCTTCGCGCGCCTTGGCGTTGCTGACACAGCAACCGTGGCCCGTTTCCTCGGACTTTCGCTAAATACGATATATACTTATCGCAACAAAATGCGTTCGCGTGCACGTTCCCGCGAAACTTTCGACGAGGACGTGATGAAGATCGGCACGATATATTGATGTTGTGGGAGATGAAATAATTAATTGTCAGAACTACAGCGCATTGAATAATCTGATGTTGAGCTTAATTGCTCCATTGCATAAGCATTAGTGGCATATCTATCGCCGATTTGCCTCCAAACTCTACAAATCTACCTTTGATAGCGGTTTATAATTTTATGTTCTATTAATACGTGTAAATAGTTATATTCCAGCACTATGCTTCTTAATTCTTTTAGATGGAGTTTTGATAACGGTTTGGAGCGTTAGGAATGGCGATACAACAACGCTAACTTTGCATTGTGTAAAATTAGTTATCAGTTAAAGGAATTATTTAGAACGGTAAAAAAAGACTTATTCTTTAGAGATTTTTCGGTCACAACGACTTGTGGCTATTGAAAAAGTGTGAAGAAAATCGTGTTTAATGCTAACTGACTTGCCTAAAAAGGTAAATAAGAGAGCCGCGTCGGGAGATGCGGCTCTCTTATTGCAGACCGTAAATACCGGTGGTTGCAGAACTTCGGTTTTGTATGATTTTCCGCCCCTGAATCTGGCCGCGTGCCTTCGGCTACAGTACCTGACATTTTTGCAGAATAACCACATCAAACAGCCTATTCGCGACAAGCGCCGTGAAGCGCGATATTTCTATATCCTACTGCGACAGCTGTGGGCTTGATAGCCAACAATATATGCGTGACAAGCTGCGGAGAGCGTGCGCAGTCACGCAAACGGCGATAGCCAAGGCCCGCGACCTGTGCTGTCGCGTTTCGCGGCGGCGCGCACTGCCGTGGCTTGCCGCGAATTTGTGGGGGAGCGGTGGTTGCCGCCAGCTGTCGCAGTTGTAGAGATTTCGCGCGTCCCGCGCTTGACTATCGAATCAGAAATGATCTGCTGTTTTCCATTGTAATGCAAAGTAGCTGATTTATCGGGCAAAGACAAGCGCCGCGGGCCCTTTGTGAGTCCGCGGCGCAATTATGCCGTCAGATTTATATTACCCGCATTTGGATGTGCCGCACGAGGTGCAGATCAGGCATCCTTCCTGATAGATCAGTGTCTCCTGACCGCAGTTCGGGCAGCGCTGTCCGATTGCATTTGTTCCGTTGGGAAGATATTTCTTAAGCGCGCGCTCGACGCCCATTTTCCATGTGTTGATCGACTTGTTGTCGAGTTCAAGGCCTCCGACGAGCTTAAGAACCTGATCGATAGGCATTCCGTAGCGAAGAACGCCCGAAATGAGCTTGGCGTAGTTCCAGTATTCGGGGTTGAATTTCTCCGACAGGCCTTCGATGGTTGTCTTATAGCCTCGCTTGTTGATGAACTGGAAGTCGTAGCGCTTGGTGCCGTCGGGGGCTATAGCCTTGATTATCTTGCCTTTGTTGACCGATTTAGGGCAGAAGATGCCGTCGTCGTCGTCGGCAAGACCGGTGAAGATCTCGTATGGCTTGCCGTCGATAAGTCCGACGAATGCAATCCACTTTTCTTTGTTGTTCTGGAATCTGACAACATCAGCTTCAAGCTCGATGGGGCGTTTGATGACGTGGGGCTGCAGAGAATTGTCGGGCAGGGCAGGTTTCTCTTTCTTTTCGAGAGCCACGAGGACGCCGCTGCGGCAGCCATCGCGATAGACGGTGCATCCCTTGCAGCCGCTGCGCCATGCCTCCATATAGAGATCGTTGACAAGGCTTTCGCTGACGTCGGCCGGAAGATTGATAGTCACCGAAATCGAATGGTCGACCCACTTCTGGATCTTGCCCTGCATTCTGACTTTTTCCATCCAGTCGACGTCGTTGGCAGTGGCTCCGGCGTAGGGGGAGCGGGCCACGAGACTGTCGATCTCTTCCTGGGTGTAGTCATTTTTCACGGGAATTCCGTTGACATTCATCCAGTCGATGAAGCGCGGATGATAGACGATATACTCTTCGAAAGAGTCGCCTGATTCGTCGACATAGTCGACATGGACGTTGGGATCGCCGGGATTGACCTTGCGGCGGCGTTTGTAGACCGGCATGAACACCGGTTCGATGCCCGAGGTCGTGCGCGTCATAAGCGAGGTTGTTCCGGTCGGCGCTATCGTCAGGCAGGCGATATTGCGGCGTCCGTATTTCTTCATGTCTTCGTAGAGCTGCGGATCGGCTTCGGCTATGCGTCTGATGAACGGGTTGTTCTTTTCGCGCTGGGCGTCGAAAATCCTGAAGGCGCCGCGCTCCTGAGCCATGGTCACCGACGAGCGGTAGGCGCCGAGGGCGAGTGTCTGCTGCACCTTGACAGCGAAGTCTGTGGCTTCGGGGGTGCCGTATTTGAGGCCGAGGGCGGCGAGCATGTCTCCTTCGCCGGTAATGCCGACTCCTGTGCGGCGTCCGAGAAGTGTTTTGTTGAGAATTTTATGCCAGAGTTCAAGCTCGGTGTGCTTGACGTCGGCGCTTTCGGGGTCGATCTGAATCTTGTCTATTATAGCTTCGATTTTCTCCTGTTCGAGGTCGATAATGTCGTCCATAATGCGCTGGGCTTTTCCGGCGTGTTCCTTGAACAACTCGAAATCGAAGTATGCTTCGGGAGTGAACGGATTCTTCACGTAGCTGAAAAGATTCACGGCCAGCAGGCGGCAGCTGTCGTAAGGGCAAAGTGGAATCTCGCCGCAGGGGTTGGTCGAGATTGTGCGGAACCCGAGGTCGTCGTAGCAGTCGGGGACACTTTCGCGGATGATGGTGTCCCAGAACAGAACGCCCGGTTCAGCGCTCTGCCAGGCGTTGTGGACGATCTTGCTCCAGAGAGCCGCTGCGTCGATCTCTTTGACAATAGAGGGACCGTCGGAGTTGACGGGATATTGCTGGCGATAGGGACGGTTTTCCGACGCCGCTTTCATGAATTCGTCGTCGATGCGGACGCTGACATTCGCGCCGGTGATTTTGCCTTCGGCCATCTTGGCGTCGATAAAGTCTTCGGCGTCAGGATGTTTGATAGAGGCCGAGAGCATCAGCGCACCGCGTCGGCCACCCTGGGCTACTTCGCGGGTCGAATTGCTGTAGCGCTCCATGAAGGGCACAAGGCCGGTCGAAGTCAGCGCCGAGTTGTGGACGGGCGTTCCTTTCGGACGCAGCGACGACAGGTCGTGGCCTACGCCGCCACGGCGTTTCATGAGCTGAACCTGCTCTTCGTCGATTTTGAATATGGCGCCGTAAGAATCGGGTTCGTTATCGAGGCCGATGACGAAGCAGTTGCTCAGCGATACGGTCTGATAGGTGTTGCCGATGCCGGTCATGGGGCTGCCCTGAGGCACGATATAGCGGAATCCGTCGAGAAGCTCGAACAGTTCGTCGTGGCTGAGCGGATTGGGATATTTGTTCTCGATTCGTGCGAGTTCTGCGGCGATGCGGTGGTGCATATCTGCCGGTGTTTTTTCGAAGATGTGGCCTTCGGAGTCGCGGAGGGCATACTTGCTGGCCCACACCCGCGCAGCGAGTGAGTCGCCGTTGAAGTATTCGAGCGAGGCGTTGTTAGCTTCGTCGAATGTGTATGTCGGCCGCTGGGGTTGGTTGTCGTTCATGAGTTAGAATGGTGAATTATGAGTAAGTGAATTTTGACGACTGCAAAGTTGAGAATAATTCCTCGGTTTTGCAATAGAGAAAATATTATTGTTGATAACTTTTTTCAAGTTGTCCGAAAAAATTATTTAATTCGCTGTAAAACAATGGTTTGATGTTTTTGGTATTGGCATGAAGTTTTCAAATTGAATAATGTCACTAATATTCAGGCGGATAATTGTGCTTGTGTGCTAAAGATAGCTATTGCCGGGTTTCTGCCGTCAATAACCGGGTTATTGTCGACAATAATCCGGCAATAACTCGGTTTCTGCCGACAATAATGCCACAAAGTAAAGTAAATAAAAGAAAAGTAAATTAAAAGAAAACATTATTATGTCATCATCATCAGACGCGAGGTGATGAGGTTGAGGTGGCGGTAGAGAAGAAAAAAATTTTTTCCGGTCAGTTCTTATGTGACGCAAGCCATCGCCTAAAAGCATACCTTTCAGGATTCTGAATATATAGATAATGCGTCATCCCGCCTTTCCGGGTGCCCTCTGTGGTAACTTTGTTGACAGATCAGGCCCGATCCGGCCGGCAAAGGCCATTGCCGGAATTTTTATTTGTATTATCTTTACGCTCACTAAACACTAACCGCCATGAACGATTTTTTCATTAACCGTCGCAGTGTCAGAAACTATTCTAAGCGAGATGTCGACGACAAGATGCTTCGCGAAATGCTTCGCGAGGCCGCCCAGGCCCCTACAACGGGAAATATGCAGCTCTACAGCGTTATCGTCACCCGTTCCGACGAAGGCAAGGCAGCTTTGGCACCCGCCCATTTCGGCCAGCCGGCCGTTACCGGTGCGGCGGTTGTGCTGACATTCTGCGCCGATTTCAACAGGTTTGTGAAATGGTGTGAGGCGTCGGATGCCAAGCCCGGCTATGATAACTTCGAGATGTTCATGTGTGCCGTTCTCGACACTGCTATCGTTGCGCAGCAGTTTGTCACCATAGCCGAGATGCGCGGTCTCGGAACCTGCTATATGGGCACGACCACCTACAACGCGCCTCAGATCGGCGCGGCTCTGCAGTTGCCGAAACTTGTGGTTCCCGTCGTAACGGTCACTCTCGGCTGGCCCGATGGGGAAACAGTGGCCTCAGACCGCCTTCCGCTCGACAGTTTTGTTTTCGAAGAGAAATATGTCGAGCGCACTCCCGGAGAGATCCGTGCTTTCTTTGCTGAAAAAGAAGAGCGCGACGGCCATTTCGCCCGCGAGAACGGAAAGGAGACTCTGGCTCAGGTCTACACCGACGTCCGCTACACACGCGCCGACGCCGAGCATTTCTCGCGTGTCTATCGCGACTATATCGAACAGCAGGGATTCCGTTTCCCCGATTCTGTCCCGCTTATTCAGGGCTTCTGTCGATAACGCGAAGCTGGGTGGCAACGCTTTCGTCGTGAATGGCGTTGAACACTGTTCTGAGGAATTTGTCGCTCAGTCCGAGGTTCGAGCCGCGTTTACATCTGTCGGCGATCAGGTCGTTGAAGCGCGTGGCCTGAAGCACACTCATCGATTCGTTGCGTTTATACTCGCCTATGTTGCGTGAGATTGCCATCCGTCGGGCCAGAATGTCGAGCAGTTCCGAGTCGACGGCGTCGATTTCAGCCCTGAGCTTCTCGAGATGGGGTGTCGGTTGTGAGCGCCGACGGCCGATGACATTTCCGAGAATCTCTCCGAGCCGTTCCGGGGTTATCTGTTGGGCGGCGTCGCTGAGGGCCTCGTCGGGGTGGCAGTGGCTCTCGATGATAAGTCCGCTGAAGCCTGTGTCGAGAGCCTGACGCGCCAGCGGTTCGATAAGGTCCCGGCGTCCGCCAACGTGGCTCGGGTCGTGGATTACCGGCAGTTCGGGATACCTCACGCTGAGTTGAAGAGGTATTGTCCAGAGCGGGGCGTTACGGTATTGCGAGGTGCCTCCGAATGTGCTGAATCCGCGGTGGACAGCGGCGATTCTTCTGATTCCGGCGCCGTAGATCCGCTCGATGGCTCCGGCCCACAGTTCGAGGTCGGGGCTGATCGGATTCTTTATCAGCACGGCCACGTCGGTGCCGCGCAGTGCGTCGGCAATTTCCTGAACGGCAAACGGATTGCCGGATGTCCGCGCCCCGAGCCATAGAATGTCTATTCCGGCTCTGAGACAGGCTTCGACGTGTGAGGCTGTCGCTACTTCGGTTGCCACCGGGAGTCCTGTTTCGGCCTTTGCCTGACGGAGCCATTCGAGAGCTTCCTCGCCATGGCCTTCGAAACCGCCGGGGTGAGTGCGCGGCTTCCATACGCCGGCGCGGAAAGCTGCTACCGAGGGCAACCGGCTAAGGCGCTGCGCCGCCTCGAGCACCTGCTCGCGACTTTCGGCGCTACACGGGCCGGCAATTACGAAAGGAGCGGATTTGCCCGGAAATATCGGCTGAACATCCATAGGCTTATTCGAGAGGGTCGGTGAGCAGCGATGAGAAAGCCTCGTCGCGAAGGGCCGGAAGCGGATTGTGGCCGAGGGCGAAATCCTTGGCGACGAGCGTCGACACCGGCGCTTTGGAATGACGGGCAAAAACGGCGTCATGGCCTACGCATAGCCCCAATATGATATTGTATTCCGTTTTGTAGCCGTTGAGAATATCGGCCTGCATGATAGGGTTGCACGATGTTATGTCGGGCGTTTTGTCGTTTTCGGGGGCGATACAGAGGTCGGCCTGCTTGTTCAGTTTTCCGACACGGCAGTTGATTCCGAAGACCTCGAATCCGTTGACGCGCAGAATGCGTGCAAGCGTGCGGGCATCACGCAGAAAAGCGTAGCACGAGGCTATGCCGACGCGCCTGACTTCCATACGGTGCATGAGCTTTATAAGCATCTCAAGGCGCGACGACTGCTCTCCTGTGACGCCGCGCTGGTCGACCGCGGCGAAGGAACGCATGATATGTCCGCTGACCGGGTCGTCGACATAGGCCTTTACCGATGTTTCGCGTTTGTCGGCATGGCGCAGACTCTGGCAGAATTTAGGCAGCTCGCCGTCGACACGGTTGCAGGTCCTCACGGCACAGTCTGAACAGAATATCTCTTTTTCCATTTTTTAATACAGTTACCCTGTTTGTGGACGACAAAGGTATGAATTAATCGCGAAAATTCGCTACATTTGCGATATGGAATCCTATAAGATGCAATGGGATCTGCTTATCAACGATAAGCGCTTCGGTCTCGAAAACTACCGTGGACGCCGCCGCGAGAGCCGCAGCGATTTCCAGCGCGATTTCGACCGTCTTGTTTTTTCGTCCCCTTTCCGTCGGTTGCAGAACAAGACACAGGTGTTTCCGCTGCCGGGCAGTATTTTCGTGCACAACAGGCTGACGCATAGCCTCGAAGTCTCGTGTGTGGGACGCTCGATGGCACGTGCGGTGTCGCACCGTCTGCGCGAGAAATACGCAGGAGAGCCGTGGGTCGACAAGTTCGATTCGATCGACGATATTGTTGCTGCCGCCTGTCTGGCCCATGACCTCGGCAATCCCCCTTTCGGCCATTCGGGCGAAAAGGCGATTTCGACATTCTTCAGCGAAGGGCCCGGAAGTCAGATCCGCCCGGAACTGAGCCGCGAACAGTGGGCCGACCTGACCAATTTCGAAGGAAATGCCAATGCATTCAGGTTGCTGACCCATCAGTTTGAAGGCCGTCGTCCGGGCGGTTTTGCCATGACATATTCAACGCTCGCCTCGATAGTCAAATATCCGTTCCAGTCGACGCTTGCCAACGAACACGGCAAGTTCGGCTTCTTCAGCAGCGAAAAGGACGATTTCTGCCGCGTAGCCGACGAGCTCGGAATGATTCGGCAATATACTTCCGAAGACGAAGTGCGTTACGCGCGCCATCCTCTTGTGTTCATTGTCGAGGCAGCCGATGATATATGCTATGAGGTTATGGATATCGAAGATGCCCATAAGCTCGGAATCCTCGACACCTCAACAGTGACCGAGACATTCCTCCGCTTCTTCGAGCCGGCGCGCCGGGAAGAGATGCTCAGGGTTATGGAGAACGTCGAAGATCCCAATGAAAAGGTAGGCTACATGCGGTCGTCGGTCATCAGCCGCCTTGTCGACAGTTGTGTCGACGCTTTCGTCAGCAATGAAGATGCCATTCTCGAAGGGAGGGCCGGCGAGCCGCTTATCGCGCTAATGAATGAGCGCGAGCGCGAAGCCTACTGCCAGGCCGAGGCTCTGAGCTATGAACGCATCTATGAAACAGGCGACGTTATTGACATCGAACTTGCCGGTAACCGCATTATCTCTTTTCTGATGGAGAAACTTATCCACGCCGTCAGGTTTCCCGAGCTGAACTATTCGCGGCTACTTCTTGCCAAAGTTCCGCAGCAGTATCAGACAGCTGCCCCGACGCTTTTCGGGAAGATACAGGCCGCTATCGACCATATATCGGGAATGACCGATGTCTATGCCCTTGACCTGTTCAGAAAACTTAACGGCATGAGCCTCAAAATCAATAACTGATGAAACGAATCATTTCTATATTCCTCTCTCTGCTGATTATTCTGCCTCTGGCGGCGGCTTCGCGCCCCGAAGATGTTCCGAACGTCCATGTCGCCGATTCAACCAGGTTTGTCTCGAACCCCGACAACGTGCTCAGCGCCGAGGCTGTTGCCCGGCTCGACAAGACTCTTGCCGGAATATGGCGGTCGACGAGCGCCGAACCGGTTGTGGTTGTCATAGATGAGATGGATCCGTCGATGAATATCGACGACTTCGCAACAGAGCTGTTCAACCTCTGGGGTATAGGTAAGAAAGACAACAGCAACGGATTGCTGTTCCTGGTCTCGAAAGGCGACCGCCGCGCCGCTATCCGCACCGGACAGGGAATGGAAGCTGTGGTTCCCGACGTTGTTGCCGGCCGTATTCTGAGGAATATCACTTTCCCCCGTTTCAGAGAGGGCGACTACGACGGCGGAGTCATTGCTACTGTAGACACTCTCGGCCGTGTGATGACCGATCCGCGTTATGCCGAAGAGCTCAAGTCTGCCCGGCGCAACAATGCCCGCAATTTCGACGACGAGATTGATTTTGCCGAAGTGTTCGGCGGCTGGCTGACTGCCTCGGTAGTTCTCGGGCTGTTATTTCTGATTGTTGCAGTCGTTTACGTCAGGAAGTCGCGTAAGTTCGACGAAGTCACCCGCTATCATAAACTTAACCGTATGAGTCTGGCCTGCATAGTGGCGGCGTTTGTCACTCTCGGATTCTCTATTCCTGCATGGCTTGTTGTCAGGCGCGCGCGAAACCGCATTCGCCGCGGGCCGCGTTTCTGCCCGAACTGCCATACCCGCATGAACAAACTCGACGAAGAGTCGGACAACGCTTATCTGACGCCGGCTCAGGATGCCGAAGAGCGCCTGAATTCCGTCGACTACGACGTTTGGCTTTGTCCGAACTGCAAGGAGACCGACATATTGCCTTTTGTCAACGACAAGGCTTCCTACACTGTCTGCGGCCGCTGTGGCGCCCGCGCCTGTCAGCTCGTATCGGCGCGTGAACTTGTTCCCGCAACCACCGAACGCACAGGCCGCGGCGTGAAACGCTACGTATGCCGTAACTGCGGCAATATCATCGATATTCCTTATACAATCCCCGTGCTTGCCGCTCCCATTATCATTGGCGGAGTCAATATGGGAGGTGGCGGTGGCGGTGGCTTCGGCGGCGGTAGCTTCGGTGGCGGATTCTCGGCCGGCGGAGGTGCTTCGGGCGGATGGTAAGCTGAAACGCCGGCTTTATCGAAGATATAATTAACGCGGGGTGCATTGGGCGCCCCGCGTTGATTATATGGTAGATTGACAGATCAGAAGAGATAGGCGGCGGTTACTGTCCAGTAGCGGTTTTTGCCGTCGATGTCGACGCCATTGTCCATAACGCCTACTGCTTCGAGCGACTTTGTGAGCCCGAGACCATAGGATGCTGCGACCTGAACTTTCGAGAAGAGCTCGACGCCGAAGCCGAAGTTCCAGGCTACGTCGCATGATTTGTTCTTCAGGAATGAGTTGACGGCTTTGCGGCTTGTCAGAAAGGCCACGCTCGGGCCGGTTGTGACGAACGGGCGGATGATGCGCTCGATGGCCGGAATCGACAGCTTATATTTCAGGTTGAGAGGAATTTCGATATAGTCGCGGTTGACGCTGAGGTTTTCATTGTCCATCTCGCTGAGGAAGCGTGTGTTGCGGCGCACATACATTGCAGAGAGGTCGAAGCCTACGCCGATCAGAGGGGCGGTGAACTCACACATTACGCCGCCGGTGAATCCGGCGCGGTTGTCGCTGTCGAAGATGTCTTTGTTGAAATGGAGCTGCGACACGTCCATACCGAGTTTAACTCCGAAATGGAATCCTCCGGCCTGGGCGGGAATGCCGAATGCGGCTGTCAGAAGTGCCACGATAGCGATAATTTTCAGTCTTTTCATTAGGAATACTGTGTTGTGGGTTAAAAATTATGAAGCCTATCCGCAGCGACATTGCCGCGGGTAGGCTTCGTGCAAGCTGAAGTTAGGTCGGATTATTTGTCCTGACGCTCATATTTGAGAGTCATAGAGGGTTGGTCGCAGACTTCGGGAGTTCCGAAATACTGGATCGGCCCGGGATATACGTAAGCGGTTTCGACGGCCCACTGATCGCGTTTGGCGGCGAATTTCTTGAACGGGGTGCCGTTGAGCTTCACGAGCGCTTTCTGGATAACAGGTTTCATCTTTCCGTTACGGCGCTCCATGTTCATGAGCATAGTGATAGGCACACCGCCGGGAATCCACTGCACGCTCGGTTTGGTCAGGTCGCGCAGGAGAGTCATGTAGCCCGTTACGCCGGCTTTGATAAGACAGGCGGCGTTGTAGCCGAGGCCGTAGCAGTAGTCAGCGTCGAAGTTCGACGGATCGGCGCAGCGGCCCTCATAGCCGAAGAAGTGGTGCATAGTGGCGAACTTGCCGTCGTATTTGCCTTCTTCGCGCATCTCTTCGAGGCGGTTGGCAACCATACGTGAGATGAGTTTCTCGGTCTCGATGAGCGAAACCTGAACGTTGCCGTGGGGGTCGCGGTCGAGAGTGAGCTGGCGGGCGACGTCGGCAGGGAGTGAGGCGTAGGTCTTGGCGTTGTCTTTGCTGAGATGGTCAATGACATACTGGCGCATTTCCTTCGGCTCCATGTCGGCGATTTTCGAATCGTGGGCAAGGAGGTCGTTGAGTTCGGCGATGAGGGCTTTAACGGCCGGGATGAACTCGATGAGGCCTTCGGGAATGAGCACTGTGCCGAAGTTCATGCCTTTCGAGGCGCGTTTGGCAACAATGTCGGCGATATAATTGACGATGTCAAGAAGCGATTTGTTCTCGGCCTCGACTTCTTCGCTGATGATGCAGACGTTGGGCTGGGTCTGAAGAGCACATTCGAGAGCGATATGGCTGGCAGAGCGGCCCATCAGTTTAATGAAATGCCAGTATTTCTTCGACGAGTTACAGTCGCGCTGGATATTGCCGATAAGCTCGCTGTAGACTTTGGTAGCGGTGTCGAAGCCGAAAGAGGTCTCGATTATCTCGTTCTTGAGGTCGCCGTCGATTGTCTTCGGGCAGCCGAGCACCTGAATGTCGCTGCCGATCGATTTGTAGTATTCGGCGAGAACTGCGGCGTTGGTGTTTGAGTCGTCGCCGCCGATGATTATGAGAGCCTTGATTCCGAGTTCGTTGAGAATCTCAAGACCTTTGTCGAACTGCTCTTTGGTCTCGAGCTTCGTGCGTCCCGAACCAATGATGTCGAAACCGCCGGTATTGCGGTATTCGTCGATGATGTCGGCCGTCAGCTCAACGTACTTGTGGTCGACGAGACCGGCAGGGCCCATGAGGAAACCGAAAAGGCGGCTTTTGCGGCTGATTTTCTTGATGCCGTCGAAAAGACCGCAGATAACGTTGTGGCCGCCGGGAGCCTGACCGCCGCTGAGGATAACGCCTACAGTCAGGGGCGTGTTGCTTGTCGGAGCAACGGGGTGGGGGTCTTCCTTGAAGCTCAGTTCGGGCAGACCGTATGTGTTCGGAAACAGCTTTTTGATTTCTTCGCAGTCGGCGGCTGACGTTGTCGGTTTGCCTTCAACGGCAACCACAGGCCCCGTAAGCTCTACGGGGAGCTTCGGACGATAAGCCATGCGAATTTTCTGCAAGGCACTCTTTTTCATTATCTTATGACTTAGTTTAGTGTAATATTATGAACGTATTGAAAACTATATGCAAAGTTCGCGATTTTTTGCTAAACCATGCTTAACAATTGTGTAAAAATTCCTTAATAGGGCTTGAATTTCAAGATTTTTCGTAGTTTGAGGCTCGGGATGCGAGAAAATCAGCAACTACGAAAGTCGATCCTCCGACGAAAATCATGTCATTTGCGCCGGCTTCTTCGCAGGCAGCAGCGTATGCGGCATCGACATTGTCGAATACACGACCTTTCAGCGGTTCCATTTTAGCGGCAAGTTCTATAGGGGGCAATCCGCGCGATACTGACGGGCGTGTGAAATAGAATTCGGCGTCGCTTATGGCAGAAAGTTCTTTTTTGATAGGCTCGATATCCTTATCATTGACAAAACCGAGAACAAGGCGTTTGCGGCCGGTCACTGACTTGTCGATCTGACGGGCAAGATATTGCCATCCGCCTGAATTATGGCCGGTGTCGGCGACGGTCAGCGGTTTGGTACCGACAATCTGCCACCGTCCTGCGAGGCCGCTGTAGCCGCAGACATGGGCGAGGCCCTTTTTGACGGCGTTTTCGTCGGCCCAGCCGACGAGCGACAGAGCGGCGAGCGTTGTCGCCATATTCAGAGGCTGGCAGTCGCCGGTCAGGTCGCAGGTTATATTGCCCCATGGAGTTTCGTTGTAGTGGAGTTTATGGCCGACTCTGCGGACGTCGTCGAACCATGGGATTTCGTCGGCGAAGACTATCTTCGAGCCGCAGGCTTTCGCCCGGTCGGCGAAAACGCGGTGAACCTCGGGATCGGGCGCCTCGCCGATTACGACCGGCACGCCCGGTTTGATGATACCGGCTTTCTCAGAGGCGATGGCTGCGAGTGTGTTTCCGAGCAGGGCTGTATGGTCGAGCGATATGTTCGTTATGACGCTGAGTTCCGGGGTGATGATATTGGTGGAGTCAAGCCGTCCGCCGAGTCCTACTTCGATTATCGCGATGTCGACATTCTCTTTTGCAAAATATTCGAGGGCCATGGCTGTCGTCAGCTCGAAAAACGACGGATGGAGGTCGTTGTCGCGGAATCGCTCTACGAAATCGGCCACAGCCTTGGGCGTGATCATCTCGCCATTGACACGGATTCGCTCTCTGAAATCAAGCAGATGGGGCGAAGTGTATAGACCGGTGCGCAGTCCGGCGGCACGGGCCACTGCTGCCAGAGACGATGCTACCGATCCTTTGCCGTTGGTTCCGGCCACATGGATCGTCGGATATCGCAGGTGGGGATTGCCCGTCATGTCGTCGAGCGCACGGGCGGTGTCGAGTCCGGGTTTGTATGTGCCCGGGCCCATTATCTGGTATTGGGGAAGTTGATTGAACAGATAGTCGGTTGCTTCTTGGTAAGTCATGACAATCAGTAGATTAAAAAGCCGGTGAAGCCGGCAAGACAGATAACGAGTATCGGATGTATCTTCATGCGGTAGACGAGCAGAAAAGCGCAGAGACAGATGATTATTCCTGTAGCCACGCTGTAGGTGTCGCTGCCGAAATTGTTGCTGTTCATGAGCAGCAGAGCTGCAGAGGCTATGAGGCCTACGGTCACGGGGCGCAGCCCGGCGAATATTCCTTTGATGATGTCGCTGTCGCGGTGGCGCCGTATGTAGTGGCTCGTGTAGAGAACGAGCAGAAACGACGGCACGACCACAGTCAGAGTGCAGATGACAGATCCGAGTATGCCCCAGAAAGGGGAAGACAGCTCGGGAGAAGAGACTCCGGGTGCCACGTAGCCTATATATGTTGCCGAGTTGATGCCGATCGGGCCCGGCGTCATCTGAGAGATGGCGACAATGTCGGTGAACATCTGCTCGGTGATCCATCCCGGGCCGACGATGGCCCGCTCGATCAGTGCCAGCATCGCATACCCGCCGCCGAAACCGAACAGCCCGATTTTCAGGTAGCTGTAGATAAGTTTAAGATAAATGCTCATCGTCGTCGCGCAATTGTTGTTTTTCTATTGAATGAAGTCGTTTCAGATGATTGCGGAACCAGAGGTATCCGCCCGCGCCTCCGAGAATTATATAGAGCACGGGGTTGCTGACAACGGGTAGTCTCGACCATATCAGAAGAGCCACGGCAACCGGGATGGCAACGGTCTTCCAGTTGATTCCGGCCGTTTTTGCGCCGGTCAGAACCGGGGCTATTATGAGCGCGACAACGGCAGGGCGTATGCCGCGGAATATGGCGTTGAGTGTTTCGTTGTTCTTTATCAGATCGGGGGTCAGAAAGATTGCTATGGCAAGAATTATCATAAAAGATGGCAGAATCGTTCCCAACGCTGCGAGGACGGCCCCGCGCATACCGCGGAGTTTGTCGCCCACACTTGCCGAGATATTGACGGCGAGAATCCCCGGCAAAGATTGCGCCACTGCCAGAAGATCGAGAAATTCTTCTCGTTCGAGCCAGTTACGGCGGTCGACAATTTCTTTTTCAATAATGCTTATCATGGCCCATCCTCCGCCGAAGGTGAAGGCGCCTATCTTGAAAAACGACAGAAATAGCTGCCAGCTGATATTTTTCATAACCGGCCGCAAAGGTAGCAATTTCCCGCGACAATTCCATGCGGGCAAGCAGCTCTGAATCCGAACTAACCGCCTGCTGCAGGTGTTATTTCAACAGCATAAATACTTGTTATTATGAAGAAATTACTATTCTCATTACTCTGTTGCGCAGCGGTGTTGCTGACCGGCTGCAGCCCGTTTACGCTTGTCAACAGCGAGGTGTATAACAACGCCGATCTCGCCAGTTACAAGACATTCCGAATTGTCGAGCCCGACAGTGTCCGTCGGCTTCCTCCCACGATGACAATGGTGGTCTATTACAATATCGCCGCCGCCATTCGCGAACAGATGGTTATGCGCGGGTTTACCGAGTCGCCGAACTCCGACCTGCTTATCAATATCGGTCTGACTGTTCAGCGTGAGATCGCTACCGAACCGGCACTTCCTCCAGGCTATTTCCCCTACAGCGGCCCGTTCTATAACGGTTACGGCCCCTACTGGATGTGGCCCCGCAACTATTACTGGCAGAACTACTATTCAAACGCCCAGGTCATAACAGGAATCTACAAGGAGGGTGTCCTGTCGATGGATTTCGTGAATATCGCCGAGAAACTGCCGCTATATTCGGCATCTGTGGCTACGATTATCAATAACGGCACCGGCCAGTTCCGCAATCTTGAAGGCATAGCCCAGGCCGTTCAGACCCTCTTCTCCAAATTCCCCGTTCCTCTGCTCCCTAAGTATAAATGATCTGACAGCCAACAATAAAGCCGGGGCGCACCTTTCGAATGCGTCCCGGCTTGTTTTACTCTTCAGCGATGCGCCATAATTTGCCGTTGCGGTAGATGTAGTTGACAAATACACGCCCCCGGGGACTTACCTGCGTTATTATTGCTTCTCCGTCGATTTGTGCCTGACCGCTCGAATATTGAATAAATTCTCCTGCCGGCTCAAACCAGTTGCGCAGACCCTGAACATCTTTAAGGTTTATGTTCCGTGAACTGCCGTTCAGTTTATATACACGGCCTTTAATATCAATGCCGTCTTGATAAGTGATGACAATCTCGGGAATTTTGTCTTTGTCGAAATCATGCAGTGTCAGACTTATGCCCCCATTTTCTGTTTGAAAATCCTGATCAGTGAAATTTATCTCATAGGTGTCTCCGACAGAGTGACATTCCGACGTGTCATTTTTATACATTTCAATAATCAGACCTGAAAAATTATTGTATGCATAGATTCGTTCTGTCTTGCCGTCATTATCAATGTCTGCCTCCAATAGAGTCGAGATTCCGTTTTCGTCATACACGTGCTTTACTATTGAGGGATTATAAGCTAAATCTTTCCCATCGATATGGGATGATATGTCGCTCTCAGTTGTCGAGATGATATATGGAGATTCGGCGTTTCCACGATAAGAGGCAATAATATAAAGAAAAGCCAAGAAGATGTATTTGAGACTGTCCATGATATAAAACATTATAAATTTCTCCACAAAGATACTAAAAAACACATTTACTATTGTGACAGAGAATAGTCCTCTATCCAGAATGAAATTCAGGATTAATATATACCGTAAGGAAGATGATCATTATGTCTCGCAGAACTTCAACCCGATATATTTTGATTATGACAAATCACAGCTCGACAATGGATTATTCACATATCCATTCGGAGCGCCTGTTTATTTTGAATACGATAGTGTGGAATAAAGAATGGCCGCTGACTCACGCGGGAATCAGCGGCCTTTCGTGTGGGAATTATGTAAAGCTTTGAAACGGAGTCATTCGACGTCGTCGTCGCCGATGGCGATATAATGCTGGTAGGGGTGGTCGCATGCCGGGCATACTTTCGGAGGTTCTGTGCCGGTATATTCGTAACCGCAGACGAGGCATTGCCATGTAACGGGTTCGGAGCGTTTCCATAGCGTGCCGTCCTGAATGTGTTTCAGATAACGTTCAAAGCGGTCGTGGTGTCTCTTTTCGATTGTGGCTACGGCCTCGAAGTGGTCGGCGATGTCGTCGAAACCTTCGCTGCGGGCAATCCTGGCGGCTTCATTGTAGAAGTCGACACCTTCGCGAAGTTCTTCTTCGGCAGCCGTGGCCAGATTTGAAGCTGTGTCACCGATAATTCCGGGATTGGTGGCTACGTCGACCTGCAGGGGCGCACCGCCCGGAAGGAATTTGAAAAACACCTTGGCATGACGCAGTTCGTTGGCCGCTGTTTCATTGAAAATCCGCTCAACAGGAAAATAATTCTCTTTGGCGGCCTGAAGCGCATAGAAAGTATAGCGCGTATAAGCTGCCGATTCAGCGAAATAACTCTGAAGAAGTTTCTGCTCGGTTTTGGTTCCGGCTATTGGTTTTGTCATAGTTGTCTGGTTTAAGAGGTTCAACCTTTTAAACTCTAAACAACCTGTAAGGCCAAAGGTTCGCTGACGTTCAGATGAGTTCGAGCCTGAAGATGACAGGGCGCGTGCCGTCGGCGCAGCAGACAATCTCGCTGTGGCAATCATGACGGCAGACTCCGCAGCCATCATGATTGGCCTCATTGCCGCGGGCAAGCTCGCCAAGACGCGATTGAATTATATTCCATGCTTTAGGGCACATTCCTTTCGGACATTCTCCGGCAACGCTTTCAAATATGTCTCCTTCTTTCATAAGTGAGCATGGTCCGGTTTCAGGTTCGTCGAGATAACTGCTCTGGAGGTCGCTGAAACATTGGCGGCGCATGACGGTCACCCGTGCCGGAGGCAATGGCCGTTCTCCGGCGTCGGCCCTCAGGCTGAACATTCCCGCAAGTCCGGCCAGTGAGGCTGTCTTTAAGAAATTCCGCCGGTTAATCATTGGTCTTCAGTAATTTCAGAGCCATCAGAAGAGCTGTGGCCGTGGAGCGTTCGATAACTCTGTCGCGCGTGCCCGGGAAATGAAAGGTGTCCGACACAGTTTTCCCACGGAACGTTGCGGCAATGCAAACTGTTCCGACAGGCTTGCCCTCTACGGCGCCTCCGGGGCCGGCGATTCCGCTCGTAGCCACGGCGAGTTCTGCGCCGATAACCCGCGCTGCTCCTTCGGCCATCTGACGAACAACGGGCAGACTGACGGCTCCGAAGGAGGCAAGGTCATCGCGGTTGACATCAAGCATATTGGCCTTGACTTCGTTGCAATAGGCGACTACACTGCCCTTGAATGCTTCCGACGAGCCGGGGATCTGGGTGACTGAGCGGGCTATATTGCCGCCGGTGCAGCTTTCGGCTGTGGCGAATGTCACTCCGCGCCTGACGGCCTCTTTCAGCAGAATCTGGGCTATGGTGAGGTCTTCTTCGGCGATGGCATATCCGGCAGTCAGTTCTTTTAATCCCGCGAAAAGACTGTCGATCTCTTCTCCGGCAGGCCCGTCGAGGCGCAGACGTATGATTCCCGGCGTCGGCAGATAGGCAAGATGATAGCTCTCGGGCAGTTTGTCTTCCCAGGCGGCAAGGTGTTCGGCAAGATCGCTTTCGGTTATGCCCGTAACGATCAGGTGGCGGTGAGCTATTTCAGCGATTTCAATGCCGAATCGGCGCAATAACCGGGGAACAACCTCCTTGCCAAGCATCTCGCGGGTCTCAAACGGCACACCGGGCATTGCCACGAGCACCTTGCCGTCGCGCTCGAACCACATTATCGGCGCCGTACCGACTGCGTTGGCGATCGGAGTGCACGACGTCGGCACCATGGCCTGTGTGCGTGTCAGCTCGTTGAGTTTCAGTCCGCGGCGACGGAAAACTTCCTTGACATTGCGGAGCATATCTTCGTCGAGACGCAGTTCCCCGCCGAAAATCTCCATCATGACGGATTTGGTTATGTCGTCGCGTGTCGGGCCGAGTCCGCCTGTGGTGATCACGGCGTCGGCATGGGCAAGTCCGTCGGCTATCGCGCGACGCATGGCGGCTCCGTCATCGCCGACAATGGCAACAGATTCGATTGTGACCCCGTAGGGCGTGAAGCGACGCGCTATCTCCGAACTGTTGACATCGGCGACCTGACCTAAAAGGAGTTCGTCGCCGATAACTACTATGGCAATTTTCATTATTGATCTTTCATTGTGACCCGCGCGTAGGGAACTTCTTCGTAACGGCAGAATTCTCCGCGCAGATATTTATAGTATCCGGCAATGGCAACCATCGCGGCATTGTCGGTAGTGAACTTGCGCTTCGGAATGAAGGCGCGAAGGCCTCGAGCGGCACAGTAATCAGCCACGGCATTCCTGACTCCTGAATTTGCCGATACGCCTCCGCCGATTGCCACTGTTCTGACGCCGGTTTCTTTTACGGCTTTGTCGAGCTTGTCCATGAGAATGGCTATGATTGTGGCCTGAAGCGATGCGGCCAGATCAGCTTTGTTTTTTTCGATGAAGTCGGGCTCGGCGGTCACGGCATCGCGTAAAGTGTAAAGAAACGAGGTCTTCAGCCCGCTGAAGCTGTAGTCGAGTCCGGGGATATGAGGCTTGGCGAATTTGAACCGGCCGGGATTGCCTTCGGCGGCAAGAGCGTCGATGACAGGGCCGCCGGGATAGGGCAGACCCATCACTTTGGCACATTTGTCGAAAGCTTCTCCGGCAGCATCGTCGATAGTGTGGCCTATAATCTCCATATCGCTGTCGGAGCTGACAACTATAAGCTGTGAGTTCCCTCCGGAGACGAGAAGGCAGAGAAACGGATATTCAGGCACTTCGTCGTCAGGAGTCTCGCGTATGAAGTGGCTCAGCACGTGTCCCTGAAGGTGGTTCACGTCGACAAGCGGTATGCGAAGTCCGAGCGACATTCCCTTGGCAAATGAGGTGCCGACTAATAATGACCCGAGAAGCCCCGGCCCGCGGGTGAAGGCAATCGCGTCGAGCTCTTCTTTGGAAACTCCGGCACGCTTCAGAGCGGCATCGACTACAGGGACTATGTTCTGCTGGTGGGCGCGCGAGGCGAGTTCGGGAACAACGCCGCCATATTCGGCGTGGACGTCCTGCGACGCAATGACGTTGCTCAGAAGAAGACCGTCGGCGAGAACGGCAGCCGAAGTGTCGTCGCACGACGATTCGATTCCCAGAATAATCTTTTTGTTATCTTTCATATTCGCTGCAAAGTTAGCGATTTTTCTCTCATTCGGGATTTTTTCCGTACCTTTGTGGCCTGAAAAAGGAAACTTAGACGTTTTAATTGTATGCAAGACATTCGTAACATCGCCATCATAGCCCACGTCGACCATGGCAAGACAACTCTCGTCGACAAGATGCTGATGGCCGGACACCTCTTCCGCGACAATCAGGAAACAGGCGAGCTTATTCTCGACAACAACGACCTCGAGCGCGAACGAGGCATAACGATCCTCTCAAAGAATGTTTCTATCAACTACAACGGCGTCAAAATCAACATTATCGACACTCCGGGACACGCCGACTTCGGTGGAGAGGTAGAGCGCGTGCTCAATATGGCCGACGGCTGCCTTCTGCTCGTCGACGCCTTCGAGGGGCCGATGCCCCAGACGCGTTTCGTTCTCGAAAAGGCTATTCAGATCGGCCTGAAGCCTATTCTCGTCATCAACAAGGTCGACAAACCAAATTGCCGACCCGACGAGGTTCAGGAGATGGTCTTCGACCTGATGTTCAATCTCAATGCCTCCGAAGATCAGCTCGATTTCCCGACAATCTACGGCAGCGCCAAGCAAGGATGGATGACCACCGACCTCTCTAAGCGCACCGACAACATCAATGCCGTTCTCGACGCCATTATAAAGTATATTCCCGCCCCGAAAACCCTCGAGGGTGATCCGCAGATGCTCGTCACCTCGCTCGACTACAGCAACTATGTCGGTCGTATCGCTATCGGCCGCGTCCACCGCGGCACTCTCCGCGAGGGAATGGACATCGGTCTCTGCAAATCAGACGGCTCAGTCTCACGCCAGCGCATCAAGGAACTCCACGTTTTCGAAGGAATGGGGCGCAAGCGCGTCGAGAGTGTCGACAGCGGCGATATCTGCGCTCTGGTAGGAATCGACGGATTCGAGATCGGCGACACAGTCTCTACGGTCGAGAATCCCGAACCTCTGCCGCGCATAGCCATCGACGAACCCACAATGTCGATGACCTTCGCCATCAACGACTCCCCCTTCTTCGGACGCGACGGCAAATATGTCACCTCGCGCCATATCTGGGAGCGACTTCAGAAAGAGCTTGACCGCAACCTCGCGCTGCGTGTGGCCAAAACCGACCGCGAAGACCAGTGGATTGTCTATGGCCGAGGCGTGCTCCATCTGAGTGTGCTCATCGAGACAATGCGCCGCGAGGGCTTCGAGCTTCAGGTAGGTCAGCCTCAGGTCATTATCCGCGAGATCGACGGTGTCAAGTGCGAGCCTGTCGAGCTTCTGTCGGTCAATCTCCCCGAAGAATATTCGAGCAAGATAATCGACATGGTGACACGACGTCGCGGCGACCTCGTTTCGATGACAACCCAGGCCGACCGCGTCCATCTCGAATTCCATATTCCCTCACGCGGCATCATCGGACTGCGCAACAACGTGCTGACCGCCTCGGCCGGCGAAGCCATCATGTCGCATCGCTTCCTCGACTACCAGCCCTGGAAAGGCGACATCGAACGGCGCACCAACGGCTCGCTGATCGCTCTTGAGCCCGGAACAGCCTACGCCTACGCCATTGACAAGCTTCAGGATCGCGGCCGCTTCTTCATCTTCCCGCAGGAAGAAGTCTATGCCGGTCAGGTAGTCGGCGAGAACGCCAAAGACAACGATATCGTCGTTAACGTGACCAAGTCTAAGAAACTCACCAATATGCGTGCGAGCGGTGCCGACGACAAAGCCCGGATAGTGCCCCCTGTAGTCTTCTCGCTCGAAGAGGCGCTCGAATACATCAAGGAAGACGAATATGTCGAAGTGACCCCTCACCACATCCGACTCCGCAAAATCATCCTCGACCATCTTGACCGTAAGCGCGACAACCGCTGATCCCCTCCACATACACAGCGGGGGCGCCTCCATCCGGAAGCGCCCCCGCCGCTATCTTCGCCAGCCCTCAAAGCAGATGACGGAGCATTTCGGCGTTGACACTGCGGACGTCGAAACGTTCGCGGCAGAGGGCGAGGCTTGCCTCGGCCATGATGTCGAGTTCTGCGGGTGTCTTAAGCGCCATTTCGTGGATAGCTCGGGCAAGGTCGGCGGCGCTTCGTGGCTGGCAGAGCAGACCGTTGACGCCGTCGTCGACGGTCTGGCGGCAGCCGGGCGCATCGGTGACTACTACAGGCCGACGCATCGCCATTGCCTCGAGTATCGTTCGCGGTGTTCCTTCGCGGTGGCTTGCAAGAACCATGATATTGCTTTCGGCTACTGCTCCGCGGACGTCGGGACGCTCTTCGAGATAACGGAGCACTCCGTCGGCCACGGCGCGCTCAACCGAGCGCCGTTCGATACTGTCGCTCATTGATTCATCAATAGCGCCCAGCAGTGTCAGTTCCGATTCACCGGGCCACCGCTCGGCGAGAATACGCGCAGCCTCGATATATTCCTCAACGCCTTTCGAGCGCAGTGCGCGAGAGATGCAGAGCACGCGCAACGGCTCCCCTTCGCGGCGGTTCAGAGGCATCGGGGCGAACCTGTCCATGTTGACGCCGCTGCCGTTGACAATAGCTGTCTTGTCCGCCTTGACCACATGGGCGCCGATAAAGTCGGCCCGGTCGTCGGGGTTCTGGAATATGACGGTGTCGGCAGCTGCCATGCCCATACGGTAGAGCATCTTGGCCGCCGTCTTGAGAATCCGTGCTTTAGCAGAGCGTGATGTAAAAAGATAGCCGACGCCTGTCACCATCGACACGATGCGCTTCACCCCTTCGGATTTTGCCGCCAGAGCACCGTAAATTGTCGGTTTGATGGTGTAACCGAACGTGACGTCGGGACGCTCTCGGCGTATCAGCTTCCGGAGATCGGTGAAATAACGGAGATCTTTCAGCGGATTGACGCCATGCTTGTTCATCGCCACGGTGGTGAACCGTGCCCCGAGAGCTTCGATGCGGTCAACGTCTGTCATGTCGGGCCCGACCACGAGAACCTCATGCCCGCGACCGACGATTTCCCGGATAAGGTCGCCGCGAAAGTTCCATACTGTGCGGTTCTTAGGCGCTATTACGAGAATCTTCACTGCTATGGTGGTGTCAGAATGGAAGATGGTTGTTGATAGTGAAAATCAGATTCAGTCCGCGGGCGCGGTTGGCTGTCTCCTTGAGGTTGACAACTCGGATGTTCATATCGTAAAGCTCGCGGTTGAGTTCACGCTTCATAGCGAGATGATGTGCGTCGCTGATGCGGTCCTCTAAAGGCACCGTGTTGAGTGCGGCGAGGAACTTGCGGTTGTTGTATACGAAAGTCAGCGGGCATATATAGCGCATCTCATTGATGGCATTTCCTCCCCAGTTCCCCCAAGTTATCTCGTTGTAGAACACATCGGCATATTCGACACCATGTGGAAGAGCGTAATATCCGAAGCGATTCATATAGTCGGCGAAGTACCGGTCGACCTTGTGGGCGAGGCTGCGATTTCCGAGGAATATCTTGTAGATGTTGCGGAACACGCGCGGCGACATTTTCGGCATTTTCGAGCGTCCGTAATGCTTGAACCAGTAGGCGCGGATTGTCTCGCTGACCCAGCTCTTCACCTCGACCTCTATTCCAGCGTTCTCTTCGAGATAGATGCGCTTGCGGATCTCATTGTCGGGGCGGGGATATATATCGCCGCCGTTATGGCTTATGATAGCTGCCTTAAGAGTGAAATCCTTTATGCCGTCATTTGAATCGGGAATCTGGAACTGACGGTAAGGTACGCCGAATCTTCCGGCAATCTTTTCTGCAGCCGCTGCGTCGGGCACCTCCTTGGGCGCCGAGAGATAGCTGAACGCCTCGACCTTGTCGTAATTGCCGTTGAACGAAGCGAATGTTGTGTTGGAATCAATGCCGCCTGTCAGCGAAATCGAGGGCCGTTTCCATTTGCGGCATACGAGTTCAGCACCACAGCGAAGAATTCTTGCACCCTCGTTTATAACTGCCTCATATTCGGGGGAGGTAGCGGTTATCTCGACATCCTCAATCGGGTAGATACGACGGTGGATGACATTATCACCTGAGTAAGTGTAGATGAAATCAGGCACCGAAAGCAGCACGCTTTCGAACTTCGACATATCGCCAGGAAGATATGAACCCATAACGCGGCGATACCATTTGTAGCCGACGAGTTCGCGGGCGAAGTCGCCCATCTCAAGGCCGAGCACGTCGCCGAGAATCTGGGCGTGCGATGTCAGCCACAAGTTATCGTTCCCGGCTGTATAGAAGACAGGCTGCATTCCCGATGGATCAGTCATGAAATGGATTCCCTTGGAGTCGACCCAGATAAGGCCGAACACGCCTGTCAGTTCGTTGATGCGGTCGACGAATGCATCGCTACCGTATGCCTTGGCAATATGGGCGAGCTGTTCGGCCTCGCGGTGCTCCATCGTGAACGGATTGTAGCAGTGGCCAATGAGCGCCAGTTTCACGTTGGCAGTCTCGGTTGTATGCAAACCGTCGTTTTCGCGGTGAACGAGGAAGTTCAGTCCGGCGAATGACGTCAGCCGCCAGTTATCGTAGAAAGGAAATTTTCCTGTCAGGTCGTCGAGCTTCGCTGTCGATACAAGCCACCCCCGGCGGAACAGCAGGTGCTGAAGGTCGGGACGCTTATCAAGTTCTTGTTTCAAATCCATATTCATTGATTATTTTGCTTTTTCTTGACCCCATCGATAACAATGTCGGCCATCATCTTGAAAGGGTTGAAGAAATCAGTGTGGAATTCCAAATCGCGTGTCCAATAGCCGTTTTCGCCATCCTCTTTGTCGAAACCGAAGCTATAGCTCATTTCGAGGATCTTATATATGTCGTCGCGCTTGTCGTGGATAAAATCAAACGCAACGCATTGAAGCTCAAGCGCCTCAGCAACCGCAAAGGCTTTTTCTATCAAATGCTTAGTCACAGACTGACTGTCGTAAATCAAGTCGCCGCTTCCCGAGGCTCGAAAATCGCCCTTTCTCACTTTCCTCATGCATGCCCATGAACGACCGTTGCAAACGTGAACTCGATAATCGAAAACATTGTCGGGAATGAACTCCTGAAGATAAACATATCCCCGCTCGCGGGGCATCATTTTGGCGTGGCGTCGGGTATAAAGGAATGCAGGCATTTTCTTCAGCCGGGCTTTGAATGTTTTCCAGTCATGAGCTGATCCGGCTTTTGATTTGGCTTTGAAAAGCAGACTTGGGGCGGGGGAGAATCCACGTCCGAACATTTTACGTGTATATTTTTTTGCCTGCGCGAAGTTTTTCAGCAGCTTGACATTGTTTGATCCTGACCCGCAGCGCAGCTTGGCCACAACAGGGAATTTGCAGGACTTGAAATACTCCATTGCTGTTTCTTTCGAATAAAAGACATTGCTTTCGGGTATTGGAGCTCCTACGGCCTGCAGCGCATACATCTCTGCGACTTTGTCGTCGAAATGCCATGCAGTGGAGTGATTGGGGAAAACAACTTTTCCCATTCTTTCTGCTGAGTGAAGAATGTTTTTTGCTTCGAGGGTGTCGGCCCAAAGATAATTCTGAAAATTCCAAATTAGCCCGTCGAATTCTTTAATTATATTTATTGCATCTGAAGCATAGGGATCAACAATCTCAAACTCGACTCCTTCTTCAGCCCTTTCTTTACACCTCTCAATGTAGTTATTTGCTGAAAATGTATGTGGATGATTCCACATATTCTTATTCTGACAAATCGCGATTTTCATTAGCGAAATATTCTTTATAATTAAACCTATTGAATTGAAAGATAAAACTCTTCCAACCAATTTTTGGCGTTATGGATGTTGTATTGGCTTAATTCGATTGAATTATGAATCTGATTTTTGTTTCTTGTTTTGATATTTTTGATTAGCTGTCCCCACCGCTCGGCATGAGATTTGATAGATTCGAAATAAACCTGTCCGGAAATGTTTACACTTTTGTCAAGATGATCACTCATAACACAAGGCAAACCAGATGCCTGAGCTTCAACAATACACACGGGTAGCCCCTCAACTAATGATGGCAAAACAAAAACGTCGCCGGCCTGAAGCCAATTGTAGACATCGGATTGCAACCCTGCAAACACGACTTTATCGTTAAGGCCTAATTCTATTGCCCTTTTTTCTGTTGCTTGACGTGCGTCTCCGTCTCCGACTAATAGTAATCGCGCTTTTATGTTGTTCTTTAAAAGCACTGATAATATTTCCAGAATAAATAAGTGATTTTTTTCAGCTATAAATCGGCCAACATGAACTAAGACTAAAGAGTCGGGATCGAAACCACATTTATGACGAAACGCAGTCCTTATCTTATCGTTAGGCTTGAATTTTTCTACGTCGATAGCGTTAGGTTGAATCGTGAAAGGACGTTTCCCATAAAAAAATTCACCGCTCAGCTGCCCGCAGGCGAGAAGATGGTTAGCTGTTCGAGCAAATCCGGCGACATTTAATCTTGAATGGATACCTAAGAACGTATATAATGGAGCTTTCCATCCTACTGAATGAACATGGATAATCCGGTTCTTGACACCTGCGCATTTAGCCGCAAAAGCAATTTGTGAGCCTAATGTAAACTGGTGAATATGAATCGTGTGCCATTCAGGATGTTCACGGAGGAAGTTTACCCAAGCTCGATGATAACCGATCAAATTATATCCTTTGAACCGAGGGATTGAGAATATTCGGCCCCCGAGACTTTCGATTTCGTCGTCGTAGGCACAGCGGCGTTCGGTATGTTTTACAAAGTCGAACTGAATCTTTGTGCGGTCGATATTGCGGTAATAGTTCATTACCATAGTTTCGGCACCGCCGCGGTCAGTCCATCCAAATACTTGAAGTACTCGAATCATTTCGATCAATTAGGAATTATGAGTTAGGTGAGTAACGAATTGGCTATTGAGATGACAATAGCCAAGATTCTCGGCGCGACCGAATGTAATCAGTTGTAATTCAGTTGCGTGTCAAAATAGATAAACTATTTAGAAATCTGTTGCTTTGATATGCCCCCTGTAACTACAAGGAAGGATTATTTCCGACGAGTCAGACTACGTGCTTTTTAAAGTCCCAGACGCGTCCACAGAGAATTATTTTCTTTGTGGCAAGGATACGGCCTTTCGGCGAAAGTGGCGAAATATTTGTTGTATTGCTCGAAACCCAGAAACAGACTGCTATGTCAGCTTTATAGACAATTTTTTTCAGATTCGGCTGACGGTTGATCCACTGCCTTATCCATTCGGCTTTTTTCACAACTTTATCAACCTCGCCTTCGGTGCATCCGTGAACCTCGATGGCATAAACTTTGTCGCAATACTCAATGAGATAGTCCCAGCGGTTTGAATTGGGCTCGGCTTTTTTCATGAGTCGGTCGACATCTATCGAGGCTGTCACTTTGCCGTCAGCGACTGAAAGGCGCGCTTTATCGGCCGCTATAAGAGCCGAGGTGCCAGCCTTGCAGTGAGTTTTGAAGTCATCGTCGAGAGCTTCACGGAGCTTCGATGAGGGAAAAACGTTGGTGGTTTTCTCATCGTTGGTTTTCTTCGCTGTTTTCCGTCGGCTCATTGACGCAGATAATTGGCTACGGTAGTGTTTACACGTGACGAGAATTCAGCGATTCCGCCCCATGCCGATTCCGCCAATACGTCGGAAGCTACGTCAAGACGCGAAATGTCGGTCGAAGTAACAATATTATCGCTGTTGTTATCGAAAAGATATGCCTTTACTGTTTTGGACTCGATGCCAGAAAGCATGCGCCCGACCGACGATTCGGGCCTCACATTAAACAGGTTGCAGATCGCACGATTGAAATCTGTGGAGTTGTTGCGTAGGGTATTGAATGCCCAGGCGAATTCCATGACAACTGAAGAATGGGTCGATATTATGACTTTATAGCCCGATTGCATGAGGTCGAGAATCTGTTGGAGAACGCTGATGATTGCGCGAGGGTGAAGCCCCATTTCAGGCTCTTCGATAATGACAGTGTTATAGGCGTCGCGCTGAATGAGGTTGGTAGTGGGCCCCTGTAGGCAATATATAGTCAGGAACAGAGGTATAAATTCTTTCTGTCCGGCGCTCCATGCCATGAATGGAACGTGGAGGCCGTCGATGTCGAGTTTCATTCGATACTGACCCTGAAACTCGTCGACAATCAGTTTGGCACCATGAAAAATTGTATTGTCGAAAGCTTTCTTCTGCAGCCCCTTGAGGTGTTCGGGAACGGGAAAAATCTTTTTTTTCTCGGCAAGTCCGAAATAAAAAAACTTGCGAAGAATCTCTGAAAATTCGCGAACGACGTATGGCGTCGTTGGCAGGAAATCACCGAAGTTTCGCGGATAGCCGTCAGCCATGCATACGACTCTCTGGGCCGGAACGTAGAAAACGTGGGGTTTGGTTTCTTCTGGGACGTCCTTAATCAGGGTATCGAGAAGGAACTGCCTGTTGTCAGTTGTGACCCTCGTTTCGTTAGTCCACATTGCCGACATCCCCTGCCCGAAATATGCGTCGAGAATTTTCTTTGGTTTGTGACCAAGGATAAAGCCGTAGCGTTCCAGTGTCGACACTATGAACTCTCGGTCATCGGCGAGTTTGAGGGTTTCGAGAAAAACACTTTTACCCGACGCCTGAGGGCCGACAATTATTGTAAGGTCGCCAAACTCAACGTCGACATTGCCCAAGGGGCCGAGTTTTTCAATCCGAAGCCGTTCCATCACACTATTTTTTGCAAATATACGATTAGTTTCGGCATTTGCCAATTTCTACTTTATTATCGAAGTAAAGATCTGATTTTGCGCGCTGCCGATAATATGATATTAGATGAAAGCATCATTAAATATGCTGTATAATTATGCCCGGCATAAACATTCATCGCTACTTTTTTGTATAGACGTGTGCTCAAACCGTATGGAATTATTAATTCAGGATTATTTGTTTCCGGCCAAAGTTTTTTCCATCTATTGGGATTCCACGCATTATTAGATGATAATAATACTAATTTTGCATTTGCTATGAAGCGTAGGATATCGTTTTGATATTGTTTTTTATCGGAGCGTCTTGCGAAGAAATCATCAATGGCTTGTGCCACATATAGTTTAGATTCGATTTGATGTTTGGAGATTTTACTGACAGAATAAGGATTGATAGTGTTTCTGTGATAAAAGGCTTTATCAACCCATGATGTTATTTCTGCGGTAAAATGCAATTTTACCATGTGGAGGTAGTCTTCAAAGCAATATAGTCTTTTTTCAGGAAAGTCTTTCAAGACTATCTTGTTAAGGTCGTTTCTAATAAGCGAAGTTGTTAATCCTATGTATACGCCGTCCGATGTTAAAATCCGTTTCCGCCATTCCTCATTTCCAAATTTAAAAAGCTCTTTTGAAATTACTGAACGATTTGAATATTCATTGACATACGTACACTTTACGATGTCGGCATTTTCTTCAATACCTTTATTATACATTATTTCGAGCATATCAGGCTCAATCCAGTCATCTGAGTCAGGGAAATAGACGAATTTTCCGGTCGCGAATTCCGCAGCCCGCTTGCGAGAAAGGGCGGGTCCCATATTTTCGTCATTTCGAATGATTTTGACGCTCTGCCGTCGCCGTGGATAATGAGAGAGAGTTTTTTTGAGCAATTCAATACTATTGTCTGGGGAACAATCATCAACGAATATATATTCGATCTCGTCGAGAGTCTGCTCCATGAGCGACTTCGCGCAAGTCTCGATATAGTTCGCGACGTTGTAAACTGGAATGCAAACGGATATTTTAAACATTTTACCAAATTTTAACATCCACAGTATGGAGCTCAATTTTACTCAGATCAGGTAACTCCATATAATTACCATATATATTATTCAAGTATCTTTCGCAATTATTTGGAACAGGCAGACTAATCCCTTCAAAGTCGCAGCGTTTCAGTGGGAAAATATCGTTATAGTATCGCTCCCATGGAAAACCTCCCGGATTTTTATGGCGCAAACGGTTCCGTGTTCCTATTTTATTGAGAAGGCTAAGAGGAGCAATGATTATATTCATTAGGACGCCATTCCAAAACCTGTTTAAGATAGAACCATTGATTCGCGCTCCTTTGACGTATAAATGGAAAAATATTTTCGATATGAGTTCTGAGATCCGCCTGCTGTTTGAACGTTCCATAGGGAAAATATCTATATATATACCATTATATTTATAGGTCGTTTTTTCAGAGGCATTCCCTTCTTTTATTTCAGATTTTAGATCTCTTAATTTACCGAATGTTAGAAAATAGCCAGGATCATTTTTTCGCGTTTGAATTTTATAAGGGCATTCGTGGTCATTCGCTATGATACTGATAAAACGATTATAGTCTTGTGAAAGCATTTCAATGTCACAGTCGTCGTCCCATGGAATAAATCCCCCATGACGGATTGCTCCAAGGCACGTACCGGATGATAGCCAATATGGAATATTGTTCTCAGAACAGACTTTATCAATATATTTCAACATCTCAAGCATTCTCAATTGCATACAGCGTAATTCAGATCCCTCAGGATTATATTTGACCCTTAGTTTTTGTTGGATTTCTTGATCAATCATTTTCGAGATATAATTTTTTTGATTGCCAAAGACGATTCTTTGAGTGCGCGTAAATTTAATATTTTTGCAGTGATTATATATAATATCCAAAAAGCAATGACAGAGATTATAATATATCCAAGTTGCATGAGTAGCACTCCGATTAATAATGACGGTATAATTGCAATCAGAATTATTAAAGAGTTGCTGACAAGTCTGAATAAATTTATATCTGCGTATTTTGATGCCAAAATGGTATTTACCAGATATATGTTAATATTGCTGATTGTTAGCCCCCAGACAACAGCATCCATACTTATATGGATTGTAGTAAATATTAAAAGTAATAATATCCCCCATTTATAAAAGCTCCAGTAGAATAGTATTTTGCTTTTTCCGACTGCAGCAACAGCATAATAGCTTATATTCTGCAAACAGACAAATAAGCCGCCAATGCAAAGGATTTTAAAATACGGAACACAATCAATCCATTTTGAACCATATAATAACGAAATTAATGGGTCCGCAATTATAATAAGCTGGATTAGGATGGGAAATACCAGAAACGAGATAATACGAATGCTTTTCTGAAGAGCCTCTCCTAAACTTCGTATGTCGTCTTGCATGGCGCTGAATACAGGAAACAGGACTTGCGCCAAAACCTGTGGAATATTATGTGATGTTATGGAGTCAAACTTCTGGGCCTGTGAAAAAAGTCCGAGTTGTGTTGCATTATAAGATCGCCCAATCAATACATTAATTATGTTTTGGCAACCTGTTTGAAGAAGCGTAGATGCAAACAAATAACCTCCAAAATGAAATAGTTTATTAAAACGATCCCTGGAGAAGCATAGTGCGGGATGCCAACGTGTCGCGATCTCAATTAGAATCAGAGATATGAGACCAGCTGATGTTGGTTGTAAGACTAAACTATAAACGCCATAAGAATTATATGCTGCAATGATAGCTATTAGACCTCCCGATATTGATGAAAAAATGTTAATTAGAGATAGAGCTTTAAACCTTAATTGTTTCCTGAGAATGTTAGATTGAATTGTAATTAATGCATTCAAAATCAATACGAGACCAATACCTCTGGTAATACCGGTTAGCTCTTTTATATTATAGAATTCAGCTATTAAAGGTGCGCATAAGAATAGTATTGCATAAAAAGAAACCGAGATTGTTAAGTTCCAGTAAAATATTGTGGAATAGTCAATTATATCAGGGCTCTTTTTTTGAATGAGCGCACTGCCGAATCCGCTGTCGATGAATGTCTGAGACAGAGCGATAAAGATTGTCAGCATCCCAATCAAACCATAGTCTGACGGAAGGAGAAGTCTTGCTAAAATTAAGTTTACCGAGAATGAGACAATAATGTTTGAAAATTGGCCAGCAAAGGCCCATGCGCTTCCTTTTATCGCCTTTTTCCCAATAGATTCTTTTTGCTGATTAATCATTTATAGATTATCAGAAAATATGTTTGACTTTTTGTGATTGGATTGAGCTTTTATTGTTGTAGCTTAACGCAAATGGAATGGCTATAACCGACAACAATTTAGCACGATGGCGAAAGGCGGTTCCGGCATTGAATGTGCCGTATCCGAAAATAAACGTCGAGCAAAGTAGCCCTGTTATTAAGAAGCGTTTCAACTGTAAGTGTTTCCCGGGTCGATATTTCCATAATACCCAACACATCCACATATACCAAAATCCATCTATGGAAAAGCCAATGATGTCGCTGACACGTCTCCATTCTGTGGGCAAAGGTGAGAAGAGAAAATAGAACATTTTCAATGGGGCAAATATAAGACCCTGCGCTGCCGAATCAGCGTTTATCCATTCAAGATATCCGGAATTTCCGTTAGAAGCATTGGCTCGTCTAATAAATTCCTGATCATCTTCAAAATCATAATTATTGAATTTACCCGTAAACATTTGGAAAGAATCGGCAATAATAAGCCATATTCCGACAATAACGATCATTGAGATGACGCTTGATGTCGAGAACGTGACTTTTCCTGTGGCAGGACTATAAAAAAGAAATGCTGCAATATAGCCAAGAGCCAGACCCAATATGCCTGCATGCATATATGAAGCCGTTAAAAGCGCCACAAAACATGTGAGAACGTTGATTGCTTTCCCTTCCATAAACCATTTGACGAAAAAGAATACTGAAACTGAGACAAAGAATTCCACCCATGCCTCGCGAAGAAGAATTCCCGAGAATATAATTGCATTGGGAAGCAATGCAATTACTGTTATGGCAACAAAAATCGCTTTCTCTTTAACCTGAAGAAGTTTAAGTGATTTGTAGATCATAATCAGCATACCCATTCCGAAAACAATATTGACATATTGAGCCAATAATCGCGATGCGTAGGTGAAATTATAAAACATCGCGATTGTTTCTACATAATGTGATATTGAACCGCGTTGTACGCCATAATAAATTCTTATCGCATTTCTATGAAATGATTCACTGTCAGCACCTGAGTTCAGAATTTCAGCCAAATGGAAGAAGTCGACGAAGAGCAGTACGAGGCGGAGGGACAGACCGACGGCGAGGATGATTGCGATGCGGCGGTCTTTGCGCGTCAGGCAGTAGCTGAACATTATTATCGAGTGGACGGCGATAATCGGCAGGGCGTAGATTGTCGGAGGTATGTTGTGCCAGCCTGCAATGGCTATTATGATGTCCTGCAGGCCTATCAGCGCGAACAGCGCGATGAAAATGTTCAGCATGTAATGTCGGTAAAGGACATCAGAGACGGTCATCGACCTTATTGCGCGGACGTGTTGCCTTTACATCGAAAACAACGGAGTCATCCTTAAGCAGAGGCTGCAGGTCGAGATCGTCGAAGGCCTTGTGGGCCACTGCGGCAATCACTGCGTCGTAGCGCGTGCCCTCGTGGAGCTCGTTGGTGACTTCGATGCCATATTCGCGGCGGACAGCCTCGGGGTTGGCCCACGGGTCATAGACCGTGACGCTCAGGCGGTATTCGCCGAGGGCGTGGACGATGTCGATGACCTTGGTATTACGCACGTCGGGGCAGTTCTCCTTGAAGGTGAAGCCGAGAATCAGAATCTCGCTGTCGAGAACCTGGATGCCTTTCTTAAGCATGAGCTTCACAACGCGGTCGGCGACATAAGCGCCCATGCCGTCGTTCATGCGGCGTCCGGCGAGGATGATCTCGGGGTTGTAGCCGTGGCGCTGCGCACACTGGGCGAGGTAGTAGGGGTCTACTCCGATGCAGTGGCCGCCGACAAGTCCGGGCTTGAAAGGAAGGAAGTTCCATTTCGTCGAGGCGGCCTCGAGGACATCGGTGGTGTCGATGCCCATAAGGGTGAAGATCTTCGAGAGCTCGTTGACAAAAGCGATATTGATGTCGCGCTGCGAGTTCTCGATAACCTTGGCGGCCTCGGCGACCTTGATCGAGGGGGCCAGATGGGTTCCGGCCGTTATGACGCTCGAATATACCCGGTTGACATATTCGCCAACCTCAGGTGTCGAGCCGGAGGTCACCTTGCGGATCTTCTCCACGGTGTGGAGCTTGTCGCCCGGATTGATGCGCTCGGGCGAATACCCGGCGAAGAAGTCGGTATTGAATTTCAGGCCGCTGACCTTCTCGACCACGGGGATACACTCGTCTTCGGTGACTCCGGGATAGACGGTCGACTCATAGACGACGACATCGCCCGGAGCGATGACTCGTCCGACTGTCTCGCTGGCTCCATAGAGCGGCGTGAGGTCGGGATTGTTGTTCTCGTCGACGGGAGTGGGAACGGCCACCACATAGAAATTGCAGTCGCGGATGTCGTCGAGATTTGCTGTGCAGTGGAAGCCGTGGTTGTCGATCGCATCGCGCAGCAGGTCGTCACTCACCTCAAGGGTGGCATCGTGGCCGGCCATCAGCGCCTCGACCCGGCGGGGGTTCATGTCGAACCCGACAGTGGAATATTTTGTAGAGAAAAGCCGGGCCAGCGGCAGACCGACATAGCCCAGTCCGATAACGCATATTCTGGTGTTTTCGGGTGTATTCATGATTGTTGTCGTTTGGTTCGAGTTTCAGAGTTTTTTTGCATACCAATTGCAGGCTATCTCCAGCCCTTGACGCATTGAAAACTGCGGATTATAGCCCAATAGACGCTGTGCTTTTTCGATTGAGGCAAGCGAGTGAGGTATGTCGCCGAGACGATTCGGTCCGTGAAGCGGTTCGATAGAAGCGATGGCAGGATCTTCGCGAGAGAGGAACTCACGAAGATAACCGGTGAGCTGATTGAGTGTAGTGCGCTCGCCGAAAGCGGTGTTGTAGATCTGGTTCACAGCCTCGGGATTGTTCGTTGACATTGCGCGGATATTCATCTCAATGACATTGTCGATATATGTGAAATCACGCGAATACTCGCCGTCGCCGTTTATGACAGGCTGCTCATGGTTGAGCAGTTTCTTGACAAATAAGGGTATTACTGCAGCGTATGCTCCGTTGGGATCCTGACGTCGGCCAAACACGTTGAAGTAACGTAATCCGATATATTCGACGCCATAAGTGCGGGCGAAAACGTCGGCATAAAGTTCATCGACATATTTGGTAATCGCATAAGGCGAAAGCGGACGTCCGATGATATCTTCGACTTTCGGCAGCGAAGCGGAGTCGCCATAGGTGCTTGAAGAGGCTGCGAAGATGAAGCGCCTGACACCGGCATCGCGCGACGCCACGAGCATATTCAGGAACCCACCGATGTTGACTTCGTTAGTTGTAATTGGGTCTTTGATGGAACGCGGAACCGATCCGAGTGCTGCCTCATGGAATACGTATTCACAGCCTTCCACAGCTTTCCTGCAATCGTCGAGATTGCGGATGTCGCCGACAATGAGTTTTAGACGGCTGCCATATTTCTCAATAAGTGGCAGTAGGTTTTCGATATGCCCTGTGGCAAAATTGTCGAGCACCGTGACCGAATGGTCGCGCTCGAGTAAAGCCTCCGTGAGGTTCGAGCCGATAAAGCCCGCACCCCCCGTGACGAGGATGTGTGACATAATTAATTAAGTATAGGGGAAATGGTAAAACGGAAATGCCCCGTCAGGGCATATCTCCTATTCCTGCTTATTGCCGTAATAGACTGACAAATAAGTAGTTATAAATTAATCTACAGGAGATGCTACACTCTTTCGAGGCTATCATTTATGTGTAATAAAAATAGACCGCTCGGGCCATAAATTCGGCGCAAAGTTAAGAAATATCAATCAAATCTGCAACCTTGCTATAGGTTTCTAACACGGCTCTTTCATTTAAGATTAGCTTGTATCGTGGAAAATGTTGTTATTTTATAGCGGACATCAGAGCGTTTCTTGTCCTAAGATTATCCACTCTCTGGTCTGACTTTTGAGAAAGAGACGACTGTCGCTTAAA